>Ga0123519_10011139_pt1 | contig 13314 bp, 8 predicted proteins | sample YelNatPaOPRAMG02_FD_87396 | JGI IMG/M metagenome (GOLD analysis project Ga0123519, IMG submission 87396) | Hot spring microbial communities from Yellowstone National Park - Yellowstone National Park OP-RAMG-02 (version 2) | ecosystem: Environmental > Aquatic > Thermal springs > Hot (42-90C) ...
GTTATGTCTAAAGAACAACAAAAATGGGTTTTAGTTGGACTTATAGTAGGTGCAATCTTATATGGCTACTATCAATTTTTATATTCTCCTTTAAGTAAAAAAGTCGTAGAGTTAAGAAATACCTTAAAGGTTAAGACTGAAGAATTGGAAAATGCAAAGAAAAATGCAGAAGGTTATGAGAGATTAAAAGCAGAAGCAAAACAACAGGAGATGGAACTTAATTTTACTATGAAGAGATTGCCAAAGTTTGATGACCAACCAGGTCTTATTAAAGAAATAAGTAAAGGAGCATCTGAAGAGGATGTTTCAATTCTTTCTCTTGAGTTTCAAAAGTCTACTTCTGGTAAATCTTTTTACTCGGAGCTTCCAATAAAGATGAGTTTAACTTGTAATTATCATAATTTGGGCAAATTTTTAACTAAATTAGGATATTCAACGCGTTTAATAAATGCTTATGACTGCCAATTTTCAGGTTCAGGAAATTCTCCAAAAGGAAGTGTTAATGTATCTTTAATATTAAAAGCATTTGTAACAACAAAGGAAATGGATATTAAGTCATTATCAGGAGACGAAAAAACTTCTCAATCTACAGAAGAAGAGATAGCAGAACATCCAATTATTCCAAAGTTTAGATACCGTGAGAGTATTTTAAGAGATCCTTTTAAATCTTTAAATATATCTGAGACTGATAAGATGGTTGGTGGAGAAGTGAATATTGCAGCATTAAGATTGTCAAGTGTTATTGCTCTTGGAAAAAGCAAAATAGCAGTATTTGAAGATAGTAATAAAATGGCTTATTTTTTGATAGATAATAAATTTTATTTAAGAGATAGAACTTTAGTAACGAATATTGAAGGTAAGATTGAAAAAGGAAAGGTTAGATTATCACAGTTAGATGCAGTTAGTGGTGCAGTTAAAGAGGTTACTTTTGAAATTAAAGAATAATTTTAAATCTAAATAAAAAGGAGTGATGCAAATTGAAAAAAATTATTATAATTTTCACAATTTTTCAAGTATGTTTAGTTTTTGCTCAGAGTAATAAAGAAACTTTCGGGGTTTTAGGAAAAGTGACTGTGAAATCAACCCAAAAAGAGGTTACAATAATCATTCCTGTGGAAAAAGGTACTTTGAAATCTAAAGTTACAACTATGAAAAATCCTGAAAGGATAGTTTTAGATATATTTCCTGCTGTTATAACAGGAAAACATGATATAATTAATGTGAAAGATTCAATTGTATCTCAGATTGAAATTGCACAATTTCAGGATAAACCCCAAAAAGTAGCAAGGATTGTAGCAAGAGCTCTTTCTAAATGTGAGTATAAATTATCTGAAGATATAAATAAGATAGTCTTAAATATAACTTCATCTGATAAGGAAGTTCAGACAACAAAAGAGAGTTCTAACGAGAAAGAAGAAAACTTAATAGAAAAATCTACAATGGAAAGCGGACAAAAAGTTATTGCTTCGGAGGAGACAGAGAAGAGTAGTTCAATTGATATTGAAAAAAGTGGAATGAAAAAAGGAGATATTAATCAAATAGTACCTTATTTAAATTTATCAAATGCAGATTTGCCAACTTTTTTAAATACTATAGTTTCTGAAGCAGGGTTTAATTTAATAACTAGTAAAAGTGTAGTTGGGACAATTCCATCTATTCAACTGAAGAATGTAACTTTAAAGAGGGTTTTAGATTTAGTTTTAAAACAAAATGGGTTTACATATAAAATAGAAGGAAATATAATTAGAGTTGCAACTCCTGCTGAGATGAAAGCAGAAGAAGAGGAAGCATTATTAGAGACAAGAAACTTTGTGCTTAATTTTGCTAAAGCAGCAGATATGCAAACTGCAGTTACTCCGTTTTTAAGTTCTAAAGGTAAAGTACAATCGGATGCTCGAACAAATACTTTAATAGTTACAGATATTGCAGTAAGATTAGATGTTGTAGAGGATCTTATAAAAAAATTAGATACAAAAACATATCAGGTTGATATAGAAGCAAAACTCGTTGATGTAAGATATGAAAGTGAAGATAAATTAGGGATAAGATGGGATATAGAACTAAAAGGTCCTACATCTCCAACAGGTTCGGATATATATCCTACTAGTTTAACCACTTCTCCAAATACATTTTTATTTAGAGGCTCTGTTAATCCACCAGTTACAACTACTGCAAAAGCAGGTACTTTACAATTTGGTTTAGGTGGAGATACAAATTTTTGGCTGGCTTTAGATGCATTAATAAAAAATGGAGAGGCTAATTTGCTTGCTAATCCAAGGATAACTACTCTGGATAATAAAACTGCAACTATTGTTGCAACACAAGCATATACGTATGTTTCAGGTTACAATCAACAGACAGGAGTAACTACTTATTCTTCTGTAGATGCTGGAGTTACATTACAGGTTACTCCTCAAGTGAACAGAGATAATTATATTACTTTAAAAGTTAAGCCCACTGTTAGTTCTATAGCATCAGCAGGTCCTCCTCCAGTAGTTGACTCAAGGTCAGCAGATACTGAAGTTTTGATTAAAGATGGTGAAACACTCGTTATAGGTGGATTGATTAGAGAGGATGAAGTATCTTCAGTAAGTAAAGTTCCTGTACTTGGAGATATTCCTTTAATAGGGAGTATTTTATTTCAGAGTAAATCCTCTACTAAGGTTAAAAGAGAATTAATGGTATTTATAACACCACATATAGTAAAGTGAAAAAAGTGAAAAGAATAAAAGAAGTAAAGAAAGAAAAAATAATAAAAGAAGATGGTAGATATTTAATTTATTATAGTTTTGATAAAAAAACCAGCAAAAAGTCCACAAAATAGATAGTTTTTCATTTCTCTAATATTCTTCTATAGAAAGGGGTATTTATATGAAAGTTCTTATTACAGGAGGAGCAGGTTTTATAGGTTCGCATATAGTAGATGCTTGTATTAAGGATGGGTATAAAGTGATTATTTTAGATGACCTATCAACAGGTAAAGAAGAGAATATAAATCCCTATGCAAAATTTTATAAGTGCGATATAACATCTGGTGATGTAGTTAAGATTTTAAGAAAAGAAATGCCAAATTATATTATTCATAGTGCTGCTCAAATCAGTGTTTCTAAATCAGTAAAATCTCCTTTTGAAGATGCGAGGACAAATATTATGGGAACTTTAAGACTGCTTGAGTTTGCTAGAGTGAATGGAATAAAAAAATTTATTTTTGCTTCATCAGGTGGAACTATATATGGTGAGCCAAATAAATTTCCAATTACAGAAAAATTTATTTTTAATCCTTATTCTCCTTATGGTATATCAAAGACTACCATAGAATATTATTTAAAGTTTTATTATAAGGAGTATAAATTACCTTATATTTCTTTAAGATATTCAAATGTTTATGGACCAAGGCAAGATCCTCATGGTGAAGCAGGGGTAGTAGCGATATTTACTAAAGCAATGTTATCAGGGATTACTCCTACTATAAATGGCGATGGTAAATATGTACGTGACTATATTTATTGTGAAGATGTTGTAAATGCTAATTTGCTTTCATTGAAATCAGAAGTAGTTGGTGAGTTTAATATAGGAACTGGTATAGGAACAGATGTTAATGCTTTATATAAAAAATTATCTGCAATAATTGGATTTAAAGAAAAACCAAAGTATGGTCCTCCAAGACAAGGAGATTTAAGAAAAAGTGTTTTATCTTGCAATAAAGCGAAAAGAATTTTAAAATGGAGTCCTAAAGTTTCGTTAGATGAAGGATTAAAGAAGACAGTCGAATATTTTAAAAAAGTCTATAAGGAAAGTAAATAAAGTAAAAAATATGTCAGAACTTAGATGGAATCCAATACTTGAGGAATGGGTAATTACTGCTACTCATAGACAGGAAAGGACATTTTTACCGCCAAAAGATTTCTGTCCGCTCTGTCCTACTAAAAAAGGAAAGTTTCCTACAGAAATTCCAAGTGAAGATTTTGAGATCGTAGTTTTTGAAAATAAATTTCCATCTTTGCAGAGAAATGCTCCTTTACCTGCTGTTGAAGGAGATAATTTATATAAAGTAAAAAAAGCAAAAGGAATTTGTGAGGTTGTAGTTTATACACCAATCCATGATACAACTTTAGCAGACCAACCTATTGATGAAATTTATAAATTAATAAAAGTATGGAAAGATAGATATAAAGAATTAGGTTCTTTAAAATTTATTAAATATGTTTTTATCTTTGAAAATAAGGGAGAAGTTATAGGTGTAACGCTTCATCATCCACATGGCCAGATTTATGCTTTCCCTTATATACCTCCTAAAATAGCAAAGGAGATTTCTGCTAGTAAAAGTTATTTTAATAAAAATAAAAAGTGTATCTTTTGTGATATACTTAAGAGAGAAAAAAAATACAAAAAAAGGATAGTTGTTGAAAATGATAGATTTATAGCAGTGATACCATTTTATGCAAGGTATCCTTATGAAGTTCATATTTTAACTAAAAAGCATAAAACATCATTGTTAGAATTTAATGATAATGATATAATGAGTTTTGCAAGGGTATTAAAAACAATCCTTTTAAAATATGATAATTTGTTTGGTTTTTCTTTCCCTTATATGATGGTGATGCATCAATCTCCAACAGATGGGAAAGATTATAAATTTTATCATTGGCATTTAGAGTTTTATCCACCTTACAGAAGTAAGAATAAGATAAAATATCTTGCTGGATGTGAATCCGGGGCAGGTTCTTTTATAAACGATACTCTTGCAGAAGAAAAAGCAGAAGAATTAAGAAAAGTGAAAGTTAAACTATGAATATAGAAAAAAGAAAAAATATACTACTAAAAAAATTTAAAGAACTTTATCCAGAAAGTAATAATCCAAAAGTTTTTGCAGGTCCTGGTAGAGTAAATATAATAGGAGGTCATACTGACTATAATTTAGGATTTGTCCTTCCTACTGCTGTTGATAGAGAGATCTTAATGGTTGCTCAAAATAGAGACGATTATCTGTTAAAGATCTTTTCGTTGGATTATAATGACTTGAAGGAAGTCTCATTGTATGATTTAAAATTTGATAATGAAAAGAGATGGGCAAATTATTTAATGGGGGTGTTTTATTTCTTAAAAGGATCTGGATTTAAATTAAAAGGTATGAATATAGTATTTTCAGGAGATATCCCCCAAGGTGGAGGTATGAGTTCTTCTGCTGCATTAGAAGTTGTTACTGCTTATACTGCTCGAGCACTTCAAGATTTAAATCTAACAGATATTGATTTAATTAAGTTATCTCAAAAAGCAGAAAATAAATTTGTGGGTGTGATGTGTGGAATAATGGACCAGTTTGCTTCTACTATGAGTAAAAAAAACCATCTGATATTTTTAGATTGTGCAGATTTAAGTTTTAAACTTATTCCTATGAAATTTTCTGATATTAAATTTGTTATATGTGATACTAAGAAAGAAAGAACATTAGCGACCTCTGAGTATAATAAGCGTAGACAACAATGTAGTGCTGCTGTTGAGATATTAAAGAAGTATATTCCAGGTATTAGGGCTTTAAGAGATGTAAGTATAGAGGATTTTGAAAAGTATAAGAATAAATTACCATCTCCACTGAATAAAAGGGCTGAACATGTAATTTATGAGATAGATAGAGTAAAAAAAGTAGTTGAGGCTTTAGGAAGAAACGACCTTGATTGTATTGGAAAATTACAACGGGAATCACAAAGAAGTATGAGAGATTTATTTGAGATTAGTTGTGATGAATTAGATATAATGGTGGATTTGGCAAATAGTGTTAGAGGAGTTTATGGGACAAGAATTATTGGTGGAGGGTTTGGCGGTTGTACTATTAGTTTAGTTAAATTAGAAGCAATAGAAGATTTCAAATCAAAAATCCTTTCCGAATACCCGAAAAAAACGGGAAAAATTCCAGAAATCTGGGTTTGTGAATCTTCAGATGGGGTAAGAGAGATTAAATAGAAATTTGTTTTGTAAGATTTTTCATCTTGCTTAATCTTTCTTTTTTTTGTATTATCAATATATGTTATATTCAATTTTTCATTTTATATTTTATATAATTGCTAAATTGTTTTTTAGGCTGAAAGTTTATGGTTTGAATAATATACCTAAAAGAGGAGCAGCTTTAATATTTGCCAATCATGTTAGTTTTTTAGATCCACCTGTGGTTGGAACTGCTATTACTAATAGGCAAATATATTATTTGGCAAGAGATACTCTATTTAAAAATTTTTTTATAAGTTTTATACTAAAATCATGGAATGGAATTCCTATGAATAGAGGAGTTGGGTTTAGAGGAGGATTTGAAAAGGCTTTGGAAGTTTTGAAGAAAGGGAATGTATTGCTTGCATTTCCAGAAGGGACAAGGAGTATAGATGGTAAAATACAAAATGGAAAGGTAGGGATTGGTATGTTAGTATATAGAGCAAAAGTACCTGTAATTCCATGTTATATAGATGGGACATTTAAAGTACTTCCAAGAGGAGCAAAATTTATAAAATTCAACAGGATTTCAGTTAGATTTGGTAGTCCTTTGGATTTTTCTGAAATGTATAAGTTAAGTGAATCTAAAGAAGTTTATCAAGTGATAGTTGAGAAAATTATGGAATCTATAAGAAGATTAAGCATGGAGGTATAAGTTAATGAAGATTTTTTTAGCTGAATATGCTGGTTTTTGTTTTGGAGTTAAAAGGGCTATAAATTTAGCTATAGAAACAGCGAAGAATACAAAAGGCAAAGTTTATACTTATGGACCTATAATTCATAATCAAGAAGTAGTCTCTAAATTTGAAAAGCAAGGAATAATTAGTGTAGATGATATATCAAAGATAGAAGAAGGTAGTTCTATAATAATTAGAACACATGGTGTTTCTCCTGATAAAATACAAGAATTTAAAAAAAGAAATTTTAATATTATAGATGCTACTTGTCCTTTTGTTAAAAAAGCACAGAAGTTTGTAGAACAACTTGTTAATGAAGGGTATCAAGTTGTAATTATTGGAGAGTCAGATCATCCAGAAGTAAAAGGTATATGTGGTTTTGCAGGAAATAATGCAATTGTAGTTAAAGATGTAGAAGAGGTAGAAAAAATACCGAAATTTCAAAAAATAGGTGTGGTTGTTCAGACAACACAGTCTATGGAGAATTTTAAGAATGTAGTTTCTTGTTTATTAGAAAAAGCATTGGAATTTAAGATATTTAATACTATATGTGATGCAACCAAAAAAAGGCAAGATTCTGTCTTGAAATTAGCGAAGGAAGTTGATATAATGATAATTCTTGGAGGTTATAATAGTGCAAATACAAAACATTTAGCAGAGATATGTAGCTCGGTAGGTGTGGAAGTATATCATATTGAAAATTCGGCGGAATTAAAGGAGGTATGGTTTAAGGGAAAAGATAAAGTAGGAGTTGCTGCAGGGGCTTCTACTCCTGATTGGATAATTAATGAAGTTGTAGAATGTTTAAAGAAGTTTTAAGAAAAAGTCAATATGGAAGAGGTGAGATTTATGGAAGAAAAAATTGGAAAAGATGAAAAAGAGAATTATAATATGGAAACATTATTAACTAAAAGTTTTTCAGTATTAGAGGAAGGGAAACTTATAAAAGCAAAAGTAATAAAGATAGGAGAAGAAGGAGTTTTTGTTGATGTTGGTTACAAATCAGATGGAGTGATACCTATTAGAGAGTTTTTAAATGAAAAAGGAGAAGTTAATGTTTCAGTGGGTGACGAAATAGAAGTAGTTGTAGATAAGATAGAAGATAGTGAAGGATTATTAATGCTTTCCAAATATAAGGCAGATAGGTTAAGGAATCTAGATGTATTAGAAAAAGTATACAAGAATAAGGATATAGTAGATGGTAAAATAGTAAAGGAGGTAAAAGGGGGCTATATTGTTAATGTAGGAGTAGATGGCTTTTTGCCTAATTCTCAGTTTGTGCCAGAGGATGTTGGTGGTACTCAAAATGCTGTTGGTAAGATAATCCCTGTAAAGGTCATTAAATTTGGTAGTAATAAAGGGGATATTATTCTTTCTCATAAACTTGCATTAAAAGATAGGGATAAAAAGATTAAAAAAGAAACATGGGATAGTTTGAAAGAAGGAGATGTTATAAAAGGAGTTGTAAAAAGTATAACTTCTTATGGTGCTTTTATAGATGTTAATGGAGTTACAGGATTACTTCATATTTCAGATATGTCGTGGGGAAAAGTATCGCATCCAGCAGAAATTCTTGCTTTAGATAGTGAAATTGAGGTTAAAGTTATAAAGATTGATAGGGAGAAAAAGAGAGTATCATTTGGATTAAAACAGTTGGTAGAAGATCCTTGGAATAAAGTAGAAGAAAAATATCCAGTAGGTTCTGTTGTAAAAGGAAAAATAGTAAATATAGTGAACTATGGAGCGTTTATTAAATTGGAGGAAGGTATTGAAGGATTACTTCATATTTCAGATATGTCTTGGACAAAGAAATTTAAGGATCCATCCGAGATTTTAGCAGTGGGAGATAGTATTGAAGTGAAAATTCTAAATATTGATAAAGAGAACAGAAAAATTTTATTTGGATTAAAACAGTTGGAGAATGATCCTTTTATTAATATAGAACAAAAATTTAATATTGGTTCAAAAGTAGTAGGTGTAGTTACAGGGTATACTGCATCTGGAATACTTTTAGAACTTGAAGGTGGGATTGAGGGATTTTTGCATAAGAGAGACCTCTCATGGACAAAAAAGTATGGTTCTTTAAAAGGCTTATTTAGAAAGGGTGAGAAATTAGAAGTTGTAGTCCTAAATATTGATAAATTAAATAGAAGGATTAATGTAGGAATAAAACAGTTAACACCAAACCCATGGGAATTATATATTCCTGAGAAGTATAAAGTTGGAAATGTTGTTGAATGCAAAGTTGTAAGATTAGCTAATTTTGGAGTATTTGTTGAACTTGAAAAGGATCTTGAAGGATTTATTCATATATCAGAATTAGCAGAAGGTCCAGTTTCTAAAGTTGAAGATGTAGTCAAAGTTGGAGATTTAAAGAAAGCAAAAGTTATAAAATTGGATTTAGATAATAGAAAGATAAGTCTAAGTATAAAAGGAATGTAGTATTGATTTTAAGAATTAGAAGTTAAAGGGAAGATTTAAAAGACAGGGGATCTACTTTTAGTGATATTTTGATGCTTAGGAATTTCAATAACGTTGTTTGAAAATGAAACACTTGATAGGCAAAATCTGGCTTTGCCAGTTTTGCCAAAGAGAACGAATGATTTCAAGATAACGAAGCAGGGGAGAATATTGAGAGGGGATGGAGTTAGTCCCCTCTCAACTATCTTGCCCAATAGAGAAAGATGCCATCTTTCTTGCCCTAATGTGAGTGTAAAAAAAATAGTAAATTATGATAAAAGATAAAAAATCACCCAAAATTTTTATATTAATTATTATATTGATATGTTTAACTTATATTGATGTAATTTATGCTGATTATTTATTTAAAAGAGGGGAGATAAGGTATACTTCTAAATTTGTTACAAATATATTTGATGCTAAAGATATAAATGGAGATAAGATAATTGAACTTGCCTGTTTACTTAATAATGGAGAAGTTGGAATAGGTTTTTTTGACAAATCTTTTATACTTCAAAATTTTATTTCAATATCAAATGATAAAAGAAAAATAAATGATATTGCAATAGGAGATGTTTTTAATGATAAAAGTAATGTAATAATTGCAGTTGGTGGTAAAAACCTTTATTTATTTAAGTTGTTAGAAGGGAATAAAATAGAACTTATTTATCAAAAGGTATTATATGAAAAAGGAGAGTATGGATTAGAGATAAAAGGAGATACTCAGAATTGGCAAAGAAGGAAGTTAGATGATTTAGAAGCAAGATTAGTGGAAGTAAGCGATATAGATAACGATGGTAAAAATGAAATAATTTTAACAAAAGAAGATATATGGACTTTATCAGATGCACCAACATATATTTTTCAAGTATTAAAATGGACAGGTAAAGAATTTAAAACTATATTATTAAAAGATAGAAATTTTGGTAGAGGAGATGAAGGAGGAATATATATTGAAGATGTAAATTTTGATGGATTTAATGAGTATATGGTAATGAACAAAGTAAGTGGATATAAAGGGAATGAAGTAAGTATAGTTCATAATGGAATAAGTGGCATTGGTAAATTAGGTAGTTTGAGAGTTATAGCAGTATGTGGAATAAGTGGAGTAGAAAAAGAAGGTAAGAAAGTAGGTGTAGTGCAGATAAGTAAGTTAAACAGAGATTCATTTGTTGGAATAAGAAGTAAGGTAGAAAGTGTGATACTCCCTGAATATTTTAAAAAAGGTGGTAAATATGCTCCAATATTTACTTCTACACCTATAGAGAATTATAAAAGATTTAAATTTTTAGATATAGACAGTGATGGATATAATGAATTGATAGTTAATTGTGATAATGGATTTTATATTGTAAAAGAAGTTGGATTACAGTTAATTGGTGGTCAGGATACAAAGAAAGTGTTAGAAGAGGTAATAAAGAAGAGATATTTAGAATGGGTTGATAAAGTAGATAAGTTAATAGAAGGGAGAGTAAATATAAGTGATGAGAGTTTAAAGGAGTTTATTGAAAAAGAAATGCTTTCACAACAAAGATGGTCAGAAGAAGAAAGGTATTTTAAGGCAGGAGATTTATTATATTTACAGAAGAAGTATGAAGAAGCATTAGTTAATTATAATGAACTAATAAAAGAGAAGAAAGATAATATATGGGTAAGGAATGGATATTATAGACTTGGATTTTATTATTACAATAATAAGCAGAATGAAGAAGCAATAAAGATAATAAATGAAATGATAAAAGAATATCCAAATAGTGAAAGTATAGGTAAAGGGTATTTAATATTAGGTAAAATATATCAAGAAAAAAAGGAATATTTAAAAGCAAAAGAGAATTATTATAATGCAAAGGAAAGATTAAGTACAAAAGAAATAACAGAAGATTTTAATTTAAATTATGCAATTTGTTTAATAGAAGCAGGGGATAGAGAGGAGAATAAGGAAGGAAGTAAGATATTAGAGGAGATGGATAAAGAATGGTGGGAGAATACTCCTAAGGTAATGGATTTTAAAGTTCAATATTATTTAGGTAAAGCATATGAGAATATGAAAGATATAGAGAAAGCAGTATTATGGTATAAGAGGTATATAGGTAATACAATGAGGGATGCAGAATTTAGAGAATATTGTAAAGACAGAATTGATATTATAGAAAAAGAAATGCGAAGGGCAGAAGATAAAGAGATGATAGGAGAAGAAAAGCCACTTATTTATTTAGGAGAAGATTATGATACAAAAGGAGATTGGATAGGATATTATGGGAATTATAGTTATGTGTTATGTGCTATGACAGGTTGGAGTGATAGGGTTGGTGGAGAAATTTCTCCTATTTTTTATCATCCCAGAAAGATGCAAAAGCCCCTTAGAAATAAGAGTAATGAAAAGGCTCTTATATATACAGTGGATATAGATGATAAAAATGATGCTACTCGTTATTGGTTATCAGAGTATAAAATAGGGAATAAAGCAGGACTTTTTGACCCACATACTGGTTTATATAGAAGTTCATCATGGGATGACCATGGTGAGATATATCCGAGGAACCATGCAGGACCAGATTTAGTAGTCACACTAGATATTCCAAAAGGTGATTTTTTTCTTTCATTTTATTATTGTTGGGGAAAAAGGCGGTACAAAGTAGAGATAAAAGATAGCAATGGTAAATTGTTTGATAATAGAAATATAGGAGATTTTGGTGGAGGAGCTTATTATAAATATTTAGTGAAAGGTCCAATAGAATTAAATGTGAGGATTTATAAAGGAAATAGTTTAAATACTACTTTGTCAGGAATTTTCTTAGATAAATTTAAACCGTTACTAGAAGAAGTTAAACAAGTAGAAGAATATGATTATTTTTGTAAAGAAATAAAGAATGAACAGTTACAATTTAAATTGATAAAAGATTTAATATTTTTTGTAGATAAGATTGATGAGGAAGTTAAAAAAGTAGAAGATAGGGAATTATTATTATGGATGAAATGGCAGATTTACAGACAATTAAATAATTTTGAAAAAATGCAAACCTCCTTTAATCAGTATGCTGAGGAATTAGTAAGAAAGATAGGATTAGAGGAAACTTTAAAGCAGTTGCTTCCTTCTGATAAATTAAAATTAGACTTGAAAGATATGAAAGAAGGTTTTTTATATCAGAAAGGATTGCTTCATTTATATAAAAAACATAAATCTTATAATGAAACTGTTAGAAAGATGATAGAAGTAGCATGCGATAATTATAATCCATTATACAGTAAATATTTTTATACCTCATATTCTAGAGATATATTCAAAGAGGCACTTGGAATACTAGTTAAAGAAGAAAAAGGAGACGAGTTACTAAAAACCCTAAAAGAAATTATAGTAGGATGTAATAAAATTGTTTTACAAGGGGAAGTTGTTAAAGAGATAATTTCACAATATGGGGAAGATAAAATAACTGATATTGAACAATATATTCTTATTAACTCACTTAAAGTAACTGACCATAGGGCATACTGGGAAATAATAATGGAGTATGAGAAGTTTATCAATAAATATTCCAATAGTAGTTATATTGAGCAAATATGGTATGATATGTTAAATTTTGCTTTAAGTCAGGGTGAAAAAAAGGAATCAATAAGAATTTGCGAGGAATATTTAAGGAAATATTCTAATGGGAAGTTAAGAAATGTTATGAAAGAAAGATTAGAAGATATTAAGAGATTAGTTAGGAAGGGTAAATAAAATAAAGATCTGTATTTTTTGATTAGATTCTGTTATAAACTAAAAAGCATTAGTTGAATATTATGGGAGATTTTATGAGAATGAGAGAAAATTTATTACTAATTCTATTGTTTATAATATTATTTACAGGTAGTTTGTTGGGAATTGAAACAGGAATAATAATAACACCTGCTGGTGGTGTATTTGCCAAAGGGACAACACAGGCATTTAATTTTCAATTAGAAGCACCACCTGGTGAGAATTTGGTAAATAATAGTGTAACATATAGTGGAAGTATAATAGATTCAGATGGGAATGTTGTTGTAACTATAAGCAATGCATCTGAAGAAGTTACATTTAATAAAGTAGGAATATATAAAATAAGTGTGAATGCAGTAGGGAAAGCAGAATATTACGATCTTGAAGGTAATCTTAAGACAGTAGATGTAACAGGAAGTGCTTCTGTAGATGCAATATCTATAAGTGTGACAATAGATA
>Ga0123519_10011153_pt1 | contig 13301 bp, 14 predicted proteins | sample YelNatPaOPRAMG02_FD_87396 | JGI IMG/M metagenome (GOLD analysis project Ga0123519, IMG submission 87396) | Hot spring microbial communities from Yellowstone National Park - Yellowstone National Park OP-RAMG-02 (version 2) | ecosystem: Environmental > Aquatic > Thermal springs > Hot (42-90C) ...
ATCCTTTTATCCCTGATTATTATGAGACATATGTAAGAGAACAAAATAATATTACTAAACTAATTCTAACTAAAAACAATGAGGTGGAGCAAGACAATTATCTTGTTTTAAGTGTTACTAACTTTTTAAGAGAACCTGACCTTAAAAATATCACTTGACAAGATACCTGCTCACCTTTTCACTTTCTTTTGTCTGACTGAACTATTACGAAGGATATTCGCGGACATTATTTTTCTGAGTAATGCTGGCCTGTTCCTATGGCTGATCTGATCGTTATTAAAGCAAATTCTTTCCCGTACTCTTTTACGATACCCACCTTTTGAACTTCAAGTCCGTCACCGAAGTAGTGTTTGACCCATTTAGATGATTCTTCTATTGTTGCATTTTTTATAAATCTATCAGCAAAAACGCCGGCGATGTTATCTGATTTTATAATTGGAACTTTAAGAATCAGTCCTCTTGCTGCACTCAATCCACCTTTTATTAATATGTTTTTTATGCTTATATTGCATTGAAATGTTTCTTCGCCTATTGGAAGCCCAGCCAGTACAACAAATCCCACCGGACCGCTCAGGGCGATTACGGGCGAGAAATAATCCAAATGAGAAAAGATACCCTGGCCCGCCGCGTCTATTACTGCTGTTATATTGTATATGCCGTATCTTTCAGACAAAATAGATGCCAATATTGTTCTCATTTCATACATATCCCCCCAACTCAATCTTACCTGTTCAAATGGATTATCGGCTAATTTTTTTGTAATCTTTTTTGAGACGATTTCTTCCGCCGCTATCATAGCTCTTTCTCTAACTTCTTTTATATGTTCACTAACTTTTTTGTCTCTTTCAATTGACAATCTATAATATATTTGCGATAGTTTGTATTTTTCTGTCTCAAGAGCGCAGTTGGATGGATTATAACCGTAATTATTTCCGCATTCACCTCTAAGTCCGTAACATACGATAGACGGGGAACCCGGCTTTCCAATTTGTGGAGGAGTATATTTAAATGGGCCACAGTCCTTTTTGACTCTTTTAGCATAGTCCTCTATTAAACCCGACTCAGAAAAACCAAGAGTATTGCTATTAGCGATCTTTAAAAGTTTATCCGCTGCCTGTTCTATTGAACAGAAGCCCTTTGCCGATTGATTGCTATTTGCTTGGGCATTTGATTTTGAAATTGAAGGCGCCTGTACTTCGGGAATTGAAACATTTGTATTTTTGAGCGAAGTAATGTTGGGCAAATCATCGGAATAAAGAAATATTGAGTTTATTATAAGATAAATTAGTGTATATAAAATTTTCATATTCTCTTCTATTTTATTTTTAACAGATTGACATTAATCTGTCAAGGGTCTTATGGAGAAAACTCCAGAAAATCAGATTGTTTTTAAACATTTAAAAAATTGTAAAATATAAAATATGATTAAAGGTATCGTTGAACAGTTAAAAATTATCAAGAGAGGAATAGTTGACTTAGTAAGCGAAGAGGAATTGATAGAAAAGTTAAAAGAAAATAGACCCCTTGTGATTAAATTAGGCGTTGACCCAACAAGCCCTGATCTTCATTTAGGCCACAGCGTGGTTTTAAATAAACTAAGGGCTTTTCAGGATTTAGGTCATAAAGCGGTTTTGATAATAGGAGATTTTACTTCTCAGGTCGGAGACCCGAGTGGCAGGGACTCAACAAGACCCGTTCTTCCCCAGGAAAAAATAATTGAAAATGCAAAAACATATACTCAGCAGGCTTTTAAGATACTTGATAAAGAAAAAACCGAGGTCAGATTTAATTCCGAGTGGCTTAAGAAATTTATGAGTTTCAATGATAATACCTTAGAATTTTTTTCTGTCGCTAAAAATATAACCATATCAAGATTACTTGAAAGAGAAGATTTTAAAAACAGAATTAAGCAGGAAAGCCCTATAAGTTTATTGGAGGTCATCTATCCCATATTTCAGGGATACGATTCAGTAACTATAAAGGCAGATGTTGAACTCGGGGGGCAGGACCAGATATTCAATCTTTTAGTAGGAAGAGACCTTCAGAAGATGTATAAGATTAAGCCGCAAGTTTGCATAACCCTTCCCCTTCTTGTCGGGACTGACGGTGTTAAAAAAATGTCTAAGTCCTATAAGAACTATATAGCTTTCAACGATATTCCGGATGAAATGTTTGGCAAGGTTATGTCCGTGAGCGATGAACTTATGTATAGTTATTATGAACTTTTGACCGATGCGGATATGGATGAAATTAAAAAAGAGCATCCGATGAAAGCAAAAAAACAACTCGCTATGATTCTGGTTGAAAGATTTTATTCAAAGGAAGCAGCGTTAAAAGTCAGAGAAAACTTTGAAAGGGTTTTTTCATCTAAAGAGATTCCTGATAATATAGAAAAGTTTAAACTTATTTCTCCAACAAAGATTTCCCAGATACTTGTTTTAACCGGCGGAGCTAAAAGCAATAATGAAGCGAGAAGACTTATAGAAAGCGGAGCGGTAAGGATAAACGGTCAGAAAGTTGAAAGCGATAAAATAATAGAGAAAGGCGATTTTGTACTTCAGTGCGGTAAAAGATATTTCAGAAAAATAGTTTAAGGGGGCTTTATGAGATTGTTTTTTCTACTTTTATTTACAGGTCTTTCCCTCTTTTCTCAGAATAATATACAACAGTATAAAAAAATGTTAGACGAAGCTCTTAAGATGCAGGAACAGCAGCAGGGTTCGGGCGAAATGGATATTAGAATAGAAAGGGTGAAAGGGAATGTAAAAATAATAACTTCTTCTGAAGAAGAGGTTTCTCTCACCGATAATTATCAGTATCCGCTTGAAGCGGGAGATGTCATCAAAACGGGATATGATGGTTATGCTCAAATTTTTGTAAATAATATAGGCATAATAGGTATAGACAGAAATACAGAGTTTGAAATTTCAGAACCATCAAATGATATGATATTTACGCTGGATATAGGAGCGATTGTCTCTAAGTTTGAGAATCTTATTAAAAATAAAATGAGCCTTAAAATAAAAACCCCATCCGCTGTAATAGGTATTAGAGGAACAGAATTCGGGGTTGAATATTCCAAGTTTGGCGAAGAAACGACAGCGGGAGTTTTTGATGAAGGTGAGATTTCTGTTTATCCCGGCGAAACAGAGGATGAAAATCAAGCTATTAAGATTGGAAAAAATATGGAGGTCTCTCTTAATCCGTCGTCTAAAAGGGCTAAAGTTATTAAAATGGCTAAACTTATGAAGTACAGAAGGAACATAATAGAGGCAAGAAAAAATATTATTAAACATAAAAAATACTGGAAGAGGTTTGATAGATTGCAGAGACAGAAATACAGAGAAATGCTTTTTAAAAAAAGGAATAATACATTGCAAAAAAATGGGAAAAAACAACGGAATATTAAAAATAAAAAAAGATCAGGCAAATGAGAATTTTTATAGCATCTAAATTGTCTTCTAATTATTCAGAGATTTTAACTCCATCTTTTGAATTTTTTAAAAAAAAAGGCATTATCAGTAAACTCAAACCAGTTAAATTAGATAATATTCATCTGACCTATTCGTTTTTGGGCGATATAATTGGCGAAGAAAAATTGGAAGAACTTAAGATAGATATTAAGAAAAATTTTGAGAATTTTAAAAAAATTGAGTTCTTCTTTAAAAAAGTTGATTTTTTCCCCGATAAAAAAAAACCTAAAATAATATGGGCTTCAGTTGACGATAATTCATCACAAGAACTTAAAAATATTCATGTTAAAATAAAAGAAGTTCTTAATAAAAATTCTGTCTTTACAAATGAGAATTTTGTTCCACATATCACGCTTGCGAGAGTAAAAACTATTCTCTTAAAAGGCGAAATTGAAAAAATTTTAAGTTTTGAATTTGAAAATAAAAATTGTTTTTTTGAAAATATAGCAATTATGGATTCAAATTTAACTTCAAGGGGTCCCGAGTATAGAACTCTATTTGAAGTGAATTTTATATGAAAAAGTTTATATATTTTGTTTTGATATTTTCTTTCCTTCTTGGAATCGGAGTTTACCTTTATGTATTTATGCCGGGAGAGAGCGTAAAAGTTTTTATCCCGGAGGGTTCTACTGCAGCTTCTATATCCAGAATACTTAAAGAAAATAGAGTTATAATTTCCTCACTTTATTTCAAAACCCTTGTTAAGATAACTAAGACGGATAAGAAAATTAATCCGGGTGAATATGTCTTTAGAAAATATACCCCCCACGAGATGGTCTTATATAAAATGATAAATCAAAAGTATTTAAATTCCATAAAAGTTGTAATTCCCGAGGGATGGCGCGCTGAGCAAATTGCGGAGCGTCTTCATAAAAGCGGGGTTATAAAAGATGAAAAGAAGTTTATGGAAATAGTGAAAAGAGAAAAACTTGAAGGGTATCTTTTTCCATCTACATACTATTTTAATAAAAATATGAGCGACTTGGAAGTTATAAATGTTTTTAGAGAAACTTTTGATAAATATGTCGAGCCCTTATTTTTTAGGTATAAAATTCCTGCCGGGCTTGACAGGTATAAGGTTATGATAATAGCGTCTATTGTCGAGAGAGAAGCTATATTTGACGAAGAAAGATCTTTGATTGCGGCCGTCTATATAAACAGATTGAGAAAGAATATGCCGCTTGAAGCGGATCCGACGGTTCAGTATGCGCTTGGTTACTGGAAGAAGAATTTGAGTTATGATGACCTTGAGTTGCCATCGCCTTATAATACTTATTATGTTGGAGGACTTCCACCAACGCCAATATGTTCTCCGGGAGTGAAATCAGTTGAATCGGTATTAAATCCCGCTAATATAGACGCTATTTATTTTGTGGCTGATAACACAGGAAAGCATATTTTCAATGTTAAATACGATGAACATATGAAGGCAAAAGAAAAAGCAAGAAGGGAAAGACAGATAAAAAATAATTGAGATTATATCGATATCTTTTATTTTTTCTGTAAGATATTGATAAAAGTTGGATTACTCAATTTTACCTTCTGCTAAGATACTTGTTCCGTCCTTACCAGAATACATTCTTTTATTGTCTGAGTTGAATTCATATTTTACATCCAGAAGCAAAGATTCTATAGATAATATTTTATAATGCTTACACTTATAAATGTGTTTGTTTCCCTTTTCTCCAGCAACATAAATTTCAAATGATAATATAAAATGTGGTGCCTCATAGATCACTTTGAACTCATCTGAAGGTGAAAAATAAAAACTTCTTTGAGTTGTTCCTATGTTTTCAATATTATAAGTTTTGCATTCTAAATAATAAGGATTCCCATTATACCAAAACAATATATCTGGATATCCAGTTGCTTTTTTGTGTCCACTTGGCCCCACAGGCACATCTGCTTTTAATCCAACCGAGTTCAACGCATTTCTAACATAATTTTCCATATCATTTCCAACTTCATTTGGTCTTGACCTTAAGATACCTGTTTTATTTATTTCACCACCAGCTTTCAAAGCAGCCTTCTTTAATAAATTTAATACTTGTTGATGTTCTGGATTTGAACGATCAAAAGAGACAACTTTCTTACCTGTCATAGCTTCAATAACAAGGTTAAAAGGAATATCTTTTAATGGCTTAAGCATTTGTTTTATGACATCCTCAAGTTTTTTAATATAATCTTGTTCGTTATCCATTTTATGCCAGCTTTTTAAAAATTAAGATATTTTCTTTTTTCATCACATTATAAAGTCCAAAGATTATTTTATTTATATCTTTGACTAAAGTAAATCCAAGACCTTCCATATATTTAATGGTAAATTCTACTGTTTTTACCTCCTCTTCCTGGTAAGTAGCATTGCCAATGATTATAACAGCATATTTATTGGGTTTTAAAACTCTATACATTTCGCTATAGGCTTTCTTCATATCTTGATTGTAAAGTTCTATTTTGCTTTTCCCTATTCCTCTGACACCGATAAAATCTTCTCTAATTTTTAAAATATCATATCCTAAATCTTTAAGTGAATGAACATCATTTTGAACATAATCAAGCGCTATTGAATATGGTGGCGAGGTGATTATGCCATCTACTGAATTATTTGGTAATTTTACATCCCTTGAATCTCCGAGCTCAATTTTAATATTTCCTAATTTTAAGTTTAGTTTTTCTTTAATATCAACATAATCTTTTACAGAGGATAGCATTAAGTTAACATTTTTTATAAAAGAGTCGGTAAAATCACGATTCCTACGAGAATTATCGCTTATAGCAAGTAATCTTGCTAATATATAAAAGTTTTTTACTCTTTCATCTTTTGTTAATTTAATTAAGAATTTATAATAGTCATCATTATTTTGAAATAATTTTGGAATAACACTTGAAGACACCTCATCCTTTATTTTTTTAATTTCATCTATAACATAAATTGATTCTGTTTTTACTTTACCTTGAACCACGCATAATGGAGAAATATCTATACCTACAAAGTTTATGCCTAAAAGTTGTGATTCAATTGCTGTAGTTCCACTCCCTGAAAAAGGTTCAAAAATAGTATCACCCTCTTTAAGCCCGATAATATTTAGCAATGCTCTTATCATTTGAGGATGAAATTTTCCCTTATATGGATAAATCCAATGGGTTAAGTATTGATTTACAGAGCGTGTTTGATTTTTCTGAATGATTTGAAAATAATTTGTAAATTCTCCATCAATAGTTTTAAAATAAGAGCTTTTCCCCTTTATTTTCTCTTTTATCTCAGTTGATTTGTTTAGAATTTTAAATTTTCGTAATCCATTAGTTACTTCAAAATTAGCGCCTAAGGACCTTAACTCTAACTCTGCTAAAGATAGTTCATAAATAAATTGAACATTATCCAATAAAAGTAAATCTTTTTTATTATTTTCATTGTTTAATGACTTATAAGCCCAGAATTTATTTTCAGCTCTTTCTATCATCGTTTCACCCTTACTTTTAAATTTGGTATCTTTCATAAGAATGTAGTTTATCCTGCTTTTATCATATAAAATTAGTTTAACAAATTATGATAAAAAATATCAAGGTAATTTTATAAATAATATAAACCTAAAATCGGAGTATATTTTAGATTAATTTTTATGGACGTGATGGGATTCGAACCCACGACCTCCCCGTTGCGAACGGGACGCTCTCCCAGCTGAGCTACACGCCCATAAAATTATTTTACAAAATTAGCGCTATATTTGTTTAAATTTCAAATAATGAATTTTTCGCTGTGATATATTTTGTATAATTAAATTGATATATATATTAAAGGAGTTTCATATGACAAAAGATTATTTTCCTTTAAAAGAAAGAACAAGATATGAGTATGAGTTTACAAGCTCGGATTTTGATGGGGTTGCGAAGGTTTATATAGATATCCTTAAAGTTAATAAGAAAAACAATATTATAATTGCTAATGCAAAAATGAAATTTGTATTAAGAGATGAACATACCACGGAGTTTAAAATAAAGAAGGATTCAAGATGGGTTATAACCACCGATGGAATCGTTGTCGGTGGAAGGAAGGAATTCCCCCTTCCTCCAAAAGAAGGGCTTAAATGGAATGAACCTCCTGATTCTAATGAAATAGTTTCTATGACAGATAAATTGTCTATTAAAGCAGGTAAATTCAGAAATTGTCTTAAAGTTCTTACGAAAATGGCCGGCGGTGACGCTGGAATGTCTGCCAGATATTATGCGCCGGGGATTGGCTATGTTATGGAAGATTACAGGGCTGAAGATAAAACTGGTTTTGTAGAATTAGTTTCAATATCAGAAATTCCCGAAGATGAATTGGATGATAAAAAAAGGAGAAAGAGATGAAGTCCATTACTATAAAAGAGATTCTGGCACAGGATAAAACTGCTCAGGGTATCACCGTTTTTGGATGGGTTAAAACAAGAAGGGATTTGAAAAGTCAATCATTCGCCGAAATAAATGATGGTTCTACAAGACAGAATTTACAGATTGTTATTGATAATTCAGACCCTAAATTTAAAGATATTCTGCCGGATATAGTTAATGGAGCGTCAGTAAAAGTTTTTGGAGATTTAATAGAATCGCCCGCTAAGGGACAGAAATACGAGATTAAAGTAGTAGATGTTTTCGTCATAGGGAAATGCGATCAGGAAAAATATCCCATACAGAAGAAAAAGACATCAGATGAGTTTTTAAGAACGGTAGCGCATCTGAGACCGAGAACAAATAAATACTCGGCGATGTTAAGGATAAGGTCAGAACTGAGTTTCGCTATTCATAAATATTTTAGAGATAATGGTTTTTTTTATGTTCATACCCCTATAATTACCTCTTCTGATTGCGAGGGCGCCGGAGAGATGTTTTCCGTGTCATCTTTTGATATAGGAAATATTAAAAATTTGCCTGTAGATTCAAACGGTAATGTGGATTTTTCAAAAGACCTTTTCGCCAGAAGAACATATCTTACGGTTTCAGGACAACTTGAAGGCGAGACGCTCGCTTTAGGGCTCGGTAAGATTTATACCTTCGGACCTACTTTCAGGGCTGAAAATTCTAATACATACAGACATGCATCTGAATTCTGGATGGTTGAGCCGGAGATGGCTTTTTATGATATAACCGACGATATGGAGCTTGCCGAGGATTTCGTTAAGTTGATAACGAAGCATGTTGTAGAGAATTGCTCTATGGATATTGAGCTTTTTGCTAAATTTGTCGAGCCGAACTTAATGAATAATTTGAAAAATGTTATAGAGTCAAAATATGAATGGTTGACATACACGGATGCTGTAAGAATCCTTGAAAGAGAAAATGAGAGGTTTGAAAATAAGGTCAGCTGGGGAGTTGACCTTGCAAGCGAGCATGAAAGATTTCTGGTTGAAAATTATTTTAAAAGACCTGTGATAATATATAATAAACCAAAAAATGTCGCCGCTTTTTATATGAAATTAAACGATGATGGAAAGACGGTTAGAGGTATGGACCTTTTAGTTCCGAGGATAGGCGAACTTATAGGCGGAAGCGAAAGAGAAGAGCGTCTTGATGTGCTGATTTCTAAAATGAAAGAGTTTAATATGAATATAGATAACTACTGGTGGTATCTTGATTTAAGAAGGTTCGGAACGGTTCCTCACAGCGGGTTCGGGCTTGGGTTTGAGAGGATGATGATGCTTGTAACCGGGATATCAAACATAAGGGATGTGTGCGCTTATCCTCGAGTTCCTGGTTACGCTGAATTTTGATATGAACAGAGAAGAAGCTTTAAATCTTATAAAAAAATACATAAAAAATGAAAATCTTATTAAACATTCTATAGCGTCAGGCGCCGTTATGAAGCATTTGGCTTTGAAATTAAACGAAGATAAAGAAAAATGGGAAATTACCGGAATTCTTCATGATATAGATGTAGAACTTACCGAAGGCGATATAAAGACGCACACTCATAAAGCGGTTGAGATACTTAAAGAAAATTCTATTGATGAAGATATAATAGAAGCAGTCAAAATGCATAATCCTCTCGCCTGGGATAGATTATCTGATAAGCCATATCATATAGCGTTAAGAGCGGGAGAGACGATAACAGGGCTTATAATAGCCACGGCTCTTGTATATCCTGATAAAAAACTTTCAAGCGTGAAACAGGAATCAGTTTTAAAAAGATTTAAGGATAAAAGATTTGCTGCAGGTGCAGACAGAAATATCATAATGGAATGCGAAAAATTATCAATTCCATTAAAGGACTTCATTGAGATATCTTTAAACGCTATGAAAGAAGTGGCTTGCGAACTTGGATTGTAAAAAACAAAAAACTTTTAATCAAGATTTTTTAAGGCCGCTTCCTGAATGCTTTTAATTATCTCATTCACGGCTTTCTCGGCTGTAACTTTCAGTCGTAATTCCTTCAACTTCTGTTCTTCTGATGTATATTTTTTAATAGCTTTCCTGTCAATTGTTGAAAAAGCTGTCTTTGACCAGATAATTCTTTGATCGGATACGCTTATCAACTCACTTTCAAGTATAACTGGCGAGAAAATATGATTAAAAATATAAATACCGCCGCCCCAAACCAACGCTTCCTGGGCAAATTCTTCAGTGGCAATAAGAATAGATAGCGATTTGCTATGGGAGAGTTTGTATGCTATTATCCCCTGAGTTACTCCTTCCAGCAATCCGCTTCCTAAAAGCAATACCTGCCACTTTTTTTTGATAGTGCCATAACCAGACAGATATGTTCTAAGTATCAATTTAGCATTTAAAACTTCACCAAGTTCCTTCAACTGTTTATCTGATAATTCCAAACCTTTTATACCTATTGTATTCATAGCCAGACGCGTTTTTTCTAATGGCACAGATTCAAAAAAATAACTGTTATTCAATCTTACTTCTATATTCTTTGAAATTTCTTCTGCAACACGAGCAATTTCATCTTTGATTATTTTTTCTTCTGCATCCGTCGGCAGAACATCATCTTTAGTTGATTTAATTAATTTTAATTTCTTTACCCTTACTTCGCATTCAACAGGCAGAACAATAACTTTCAATTTTTGCGGCGCTTCGAAAAAAACATTATGTTTACTCCAGTGAGAAGCGCACCCATATATCGCGATGATAAAAAAACAAGATAATATCCTAAAATTGCGTCGCTTCATAATGAGATTCCTAAACCAATTATTAATGACTATCGTTACTTTTGTTTTTCGCATAACAACCATCCTTTTATCTTTGGTTCAAATACATTATAGTCCTACTTTATGTAAAAATTAAGTCCTAAATTTACCTGATTTTCCCACTGACCGAATGCTATTTTTTTAGATGTGAGAGATGATAAAAATTTTCTTGTTTTGCTATCAATTGGTTTTGGCTTGAGAGTTTCAAAAGGAGTATTTGGAAGGGGCATAAAATAATGAAGATGTATTCTTGCATTGTATTTTTCTGTAAGAGTTTCTATAATTTCTCGAGTTTCATTTAGATCTTTTTCGGTTTCGAATGGAAAACCAAATATAAAATCCACATCCACCTCAAAATCATATTTTCTTAAAAGATAAATCGCGTTTATTACATCATTGTTGCTATGTCCTCTGTTTATTTTTTTAAGTATTTTATCGCCCCCGCTCTGCGCTCCTATAATTATGCGCTTTGACGAGGTATTTCCTTTAAGTATTTTTAAAATATCCTCTGTTATATGTTCAGGTCTTATCTCGGAAGGAAAACTTCCAAAGAAAACCCTTCCTTTTCCCTTGACCAATTTATTTGTTTCTTTTATCAATTTTTCAAACTGTTCTATATTTAGAGTTTTTCCATCTTCTGATCCGTACGCTGCGAGATCAGGCGTTATAAATCTTATATCATTAAAGTCGTTTCTTAATAAAATTTCTATTTCTTTTAATATATTATTAACGCTTTTATGCCTTACTTTTTTTCCCATATTAAATGGATTCTGGCAGTAGAAACAAGTGTGCGGGCATCCCCTTGTTATTTCAATTGAACCAAATCTTTTATATTTTTCGCTCACAGACATATAATTATCTATATCTATATTTTCTTTATTTTTTATAATTGCTTGATGCTTTGATTTTTTGAAATTTGATATAAAATTATATAATATTTTTTCCCCCTCACCCTGAAAAATATAATCAAAAAAACTGCTCAGATGCTGCGAGTTTTTTTCATATATATGAACCCCACCAGCCGCTGTTATGATAAAGGGATATTTCTTTTTTAATTCAATGGCTAATCTTTTTTCTTTTTCAAAAAAAGCCGTCATAAATGAAAAAACAAAGATATTTATTTCCTTGGAATTTATTTTTTTCTCTATTTCTTCGAGTTTGTAAAAAAAATAAACTTTTATGTCATCTATTTTTTCTATTGAATATGATAGGGCATTTATAGAATATTTGTTCGCTTGTGTGCAGTGAAAAAAAAGATTCATTTACTGATTAGCTTTTTTATAAAGCTCATACGCTCGGTAAGACGTTCTTGCAAGCGGCTCGGATATAACGACTTTAAATCCGACGCTTAATGCGTATTCTTTTAAAATATCAAATTCATCCACGCTATAAAATTTTTTTACAGGATAGCTTTCTTTTAAAGGATTTAAATACTGTCCTATTACAAGTATATCGCAGAAATTCTCTTTCAGTTCGTTTATAGTTTTTTTAATCTCATCAATTGTCTCGCCGAGTCCCGTTATTATTGATGATTTCGTTATAATATTTGGATTTAATTCTTTAATTTTCTTAATTATAGAAAGGCTTCTTTTATAATCCGCTCTCGGTCTTATCTCTGGGTATAATCTTTCTGCCATCTCTATATTATGAGATACAACTTCAGGTTCAGCCAAGATTAAAATCCGAAGCGATTCTCTGCTTCCTTTAAAATCGGGTATCAATGGCTCAACTATGGTTTGAGGGGATATTTTTTTTATTTCGGTTATTGTTTTAGCAAAATGCTCTGCACCACCGTCTTTCAAGTCGTCTCTTGTAGGCGATGTGAAAACTACATAAGAAAGTCCCCATTTTTTCACGAGATTTGCAATTCTTGAAGGCTCAAGCGGGTCCGGCGGAAGGGGCTTTCCCTTTTCAACAGAGCAGAATTTACACAACCTCGTGCATATTGTCCCGAGTATAAGAAAGGTCGCATTTTTTTCCTTAAAACACCTGCCCTTATTTGGACATTTCGCTTCATAGCAGATGGTATTTGCTTTGTATTCTTTTAAATCATCATCCGTTTTTATGGCAATGGACTGAGTATAAAAATCAATTTTTTTCTTTTTTATATCTTCTATTATCCATTTCGGGTATTTCATTTTTATAACACTTCAGCCATTTTCTTTTTTAAATCCCCCTTTTTCCCTCCCGACGTTACCTGCTCCGACTTGACGTCGGAGCGTCGGAGGGGATATGGGGATTTCGCTTTCTGTAGATCTTTTAATTAAAGGAACTATTATCATTTTTTTATAGATATTTTTAATTCATCTAACTGTTTCGGATTTACTTCAGATGGCGCTTCCGTCATCGGGCATATTCCGCTTGTCGTTTTTGGAAACGCTATTACTTCCCTTATTGAGTCATATCCGCAGATTATAGCGACAAGACGGTCAAAGCCGAGTCCAATTCCGCCATGCGGCGGGGCGCCGTAACCAAGCGCTTCAACAAGCATCCCGAATTTATCTTTTATCTCTTTATCCGAATATCCCATTAGTTTAAAAATTTTTTCTTGTATTTCCTTTCTGTGATTTCGTATTGACCCTGAGCCCAGCTCAACTCCGTTTAAAACAAGGTCGTACTGGCAGGATTTTATGTTTTCAAGTTCTTCCTTTATATC
>Ga0123519_10011159_pt1 | contig 13297 bp, 13 predicted proteins | sample YelNatPaOPRAMG02_FD_87396 | JGI IMG/M metagenome (GOLD analysis project Ga0123519, IMG submission 87396) | Hot spring microbial communities from Yellowstone National Park - Yellowstone National Park OP-RAMG-02 (version 2) | ecosystem: Environmental > Aquatic > Thermal springs > Hot (42-90C) ...
CTCGGGCTCGTTGGCCGCCGAGCCATCGGGAGGTTGATCGCTCATGTCACGCCTTGGCCTGCAAGCTGTCCGGCATTATCTGCATAAGCTCGATGCGGTTGCCGTCCGGATCGGTTAGCCAGTATTGCCAGTTGCCGTCCTGGCCCATGGTGGGCTCCCCCTGAACGGGCAAGCCGCGCCCCTCGATCTCCTTCAACGTGGCGTGGATGTCGTCCACCGTGAGGCATAGGTGCTGATAGCTGCCGCCGCCCTGGTTTCGCGCATCGGGAACGGGGAACAACTCCAAGAAGCTGCCTTGCCCCACCTTGATGTACACTATCCAGGTCTCTCCCGTTGGCTTGTACAGCCGAAACGCTTCCTTAAGCCCCAACCGGCCGCAGTAGAACCCCAGCGAAGCGTCGATGTCACGCACTGCAAAGGCGGCGTGGCCGATTCCTGTTATCATGAAGTCCCTCCAGTCAGATTGGCACCGCCCGGCTGCACACCGAGCTTACCGCCGGCCCGCCATGCGTTGGCAGTACAGACGTCGGCACCGGTAACCGTTTCGCCGCGGTGCGCGTGCATCCCTGGCGCCGCGGCGAACCCCGAGACCGAAGAAGCCGGGGATGGATTGGGCATACCGTTCCTCGCCTCCCTAGAAGCTCGGCTCCTGGCTTCCTTGGATTCGTGCCGCCGCGTTTCGATGCCCCTCGCTCTGCGGATGGTGGTGCAACGGGGCCGCGGTGCGCGCAAGAGCGCGCAAGCCTGGCGACCCCCCTGCAAACTCGCCATCCCCCTAACGGCACAACCGGGGGAGTGGACGACATCCTGCTCCGCCCGGAGAATTGGGGCAAACGACCGCGGATAGGAAGATGGAGAGCCGCATGGCACGGAAAGCATACCCTTCCTCCGCTATCTCTTACCGATGCAGCGTCACCTTCCGTGCGGCCACCAGCGTAAGGTGTCCTTTTGGCTCGGCATCGGCGCCGCCTCTCGCAGCGATGCCTTCCAGGTGACGGACGGCGGCCTCGAGGGCTTGCCCCGTTACGGGAGCTGGCAGCATGCCAGCCCGCAGTCGCTCCAACAGCTCGCCAGCGGTTTGCGTAGCTGGCTCCTCAACCTCCTCCACTGCAAACACCGCCAGGCCGGCAGATCGGAGCGCCTCGACAACGCTCGGCAGGTCTGGGGTTCGCGCGCATGCGGCTTGCGCGGCCTCTGGGAACAGGCTGGATATCAGTTGCGCACGGATCTGGGCGTGGCTGGCCAGCCGAAGGCAGATGACGCCTCCATCTACAAGCACACGCGCTACCTCCAGCAGGCACAGCGCGGGTTCCGACAGGTGGTGCAGCAGGTTGGATGCGAAGGCGGCGTTCACGGTTGCATCCCTCAGCGGGAGGCGGCACACATCGCCGCGCACCACCCACACGCCGGACGCTGGTCGCGCTGGGTGTAGGTCTACTCCCAGCGCCGCACAGCCCACACTCCTCACCACCTGTCGGAGGAACGCCCCGTCGCCGCAGCCGAGGTCAAGCACTAGGCTGTTCGGTGTAACGTCGCATCGGCTGATGAACAGGCTGGCCCACAGCGTCAGACTCTCACGCATGCGGTTCTTCATCGATGCCAGCTCCGGGACTGCACCGGGCCGTGTTGGCGACACCCGCGAACGCGTGTCGCGCAAAGCTCTGCGCATAGGGCCACCACAAGACGGCTCCGACGGCCAGCGGCGCTTGCCACGCGAGAGAGCCCATCCCGGCCCCCGCGGATTGCCCGTTTGACAGCCCCAACAGAGCCGAGTATAATACCAGACTGGTTGATGCCAGCCGGCCCCAAAAGGGCTGTGCGCGCGCCGCTATGGGGTTCGCTGCCCAGTAGCGGGGGTCCCTCAACCACCGGCTGCCTGCCGTAGTCCGAAGGGAGGGACGATGGATATCTCGACAACCGTCGCCAAGGCTGCGGTTGCCGTGATGCTGCTTGAGGCGGGAACGCTTTTGACGGCATCCGGCGGCTCCAGTGCCCACACGAACGGGCTAAGAGATGTCAGAACCAGCACGGCGAAATCCGATAAGGGGTACATTGCTACTGGCAAGGTTCTCAAGGGAATCGTGTCGTGGTATGGCGGTCGCTTTCATGGCCGCCGAACGGCGTACGGCGAGAGGTTCAGCCGCAACGCCTACACATTGGCGTCGCGGCACTTACCATACAACACAAGAGTCCGCATCACCAACCTGCGAACCGGCAGGAGCGCATTGGGCAGAGTAAACGATTACGGCCCACGCAGCAGAAAGCGAATAGCGGACCTATCCGAGGGTTTAGCTAGCGCCATAGGGGCGAAGCGCTCCGGAACAGCCCGGGTGCGCATCGAGGTACTACGAAAGAAGTAGGCCAGCCCCTGCGGCATTGCCGCGCAGTGGCTTGAGCAGGCAGGCAGCTTGTGTCAGAGGCGAGTCGGTGTTCCGGCTCGCCTCACATTGTTCTGGTGTGCAAAGCCTCCACGCCCGCCACGGAGGTGAACCGCCGCCGGCCGCGAACCGTAACCTGTCGTCAAGTTGCGCGTGAGCGACTCTGCACACACCGTCATCATGGAACCGCGTGAATCCCCCACCAAACTGGCACTGCGAGCCGCCATCAGCTCCCTCAACCGCGGCGATCTGGATGACGCCGTGGCCCGCTTCTCCGATGCCATTGCGCTGGATCCCCAGTGCCACGAGGGCTACTCCGGCCTCGGCGTGGCGCGGGCCCGTCGGCGGGAGTACGACCTGGCGGCGGATGCGTTCGGCGAGTGTGCTAAGCTGCGGCCCAGCGACCCGCAGTCGCGCTACAACTACGCGGTGGCGTTGCAGCGTGCAGGGCGTTACGAGGACGCCGCCGCGGAGTACCTGCGCGTTCTGCGGCTGCAGCCGGAGCACCTGCCCGCCCAGCGCGCCCTCAGGAGGCTGGTGTTGGCCGGCGTGGTCAGCACCGTGGAGCTGAGGTGCCCCCGCTGCGGCAGCCGACCGGAGCTGCCCCAGCTCATCACGTGCAGGCACTGCGGCGCCGGGTTCCAGGTGCTTCCCGTGGCCTCCGCCGAGGAGTGAGGCGCGTCTGACGCCCGCAAGCAGCACCATCCTTTCCCGAAGCAGATGCCCGCGTGAGACCGCATGTCAAGCAAGCGTTGACGCCCCCACGATCACGTGCTACAATGGCAGGGTATTCCCAGTCGGACATAGCGGGCAGCGCCTGCTATGTCCGAATGCGTTACCGCACCCTGAAAGGAGCAGCCATCATGGAGCAGCTAGCGCCCACAGCCGCACCTGAGGCGATCTGCGCTCAGCAGGTCATCGAATGGTACGACGAGTATGCCATGCGCACCTACAGGCGTCTCCCCGTCGTCTTCATCCGCGGAGAGGGCGCCTACCTGTGGGACGCAGATGGGCGTCGTTACCTAGACCTGGAGAGCGGAGGGCGTGCGGGCAACGCGCTTGGACACGGCAACCCTACGGTGGCCAAGGCCGTATCGTCGCTGGCTGCCAGCATGCCGTACCTCTCCAACGATTTCTACCATTATTACCAGGGCCGCCTCGCCAAGGAGCTGGCGGAAACCAGCAGGTGCAAGCGCGCCTTCTTCGTGAACTCCGGCGCGGAGGCCAACGAGTGTGCCATCAAGCTTGCACGAAAATGGGCCCATACAAGCCGTGGCATCCAAGAGCCGGAGATCATCACCATGGAGGGCTCGTTCCATGGCAGAACCCTGGCCACCATCACCGCCACCGGCCAACCGAAGTTTCAAAAGGGGTTCGAGCCGCTGCCCCGCGGATTCCGGTACGTGCCGTTCAACAACGCACAGGCGCTCCAGGACGCCATATCTCCCTCCACCGCGGCCATAATGATGGAGCCGGTGCTGGGCGAAAGCGGTGTCTACCCCGCCACCCACGAGTTCGTTTCCGCCGCGAGGAGGCTGTGCGACGAGCACAAACTGCTCCTCATCTTCGACGAGGTGCAGACGGGCGTGGGGCGCACGGGCCGCTTCTGGGCGCACGAGCACTACGGCGTGCAGCCCGACATCATCACCAACGCCAAGACCCTCGGTGGTGGGCTCCCGATCGGCGTGTGCCTCGCCACCGAGGAGGTGTCTGCCGCCTTTGGCCCCGGCGACCACGGCTGCACGTTCGGCGGCAACCCGATCTCGTGCGCCGCCGCCCTCGCCGCGCTCCAGCACATCCGCGAGAACTCGCTAGTGACCAACGCAGAGCAAGTTGGGAGCGTGTTGCGCCACAGGCTCACCGAGGTCGCTGCCAGGACCGACGCCATCGCGGAGGTGCGCGGCCTTGGACTGATGATCGGCGTGAACCTGAAGCAGCCCATTGCTCCCAAAGTGGTGCTCAAGGGCTTGGAGGAGGGCCTGATCCTCAACTCCTCCAGCGACTTCACACTGCGCATTCTGCCGCCATTGGTGCTAACCGAGGAGCAGGCGGAACAGGCGGCAAGCAGCATAGAGAGGATCTTGGTGATGGTGGGAGGTGCAGCATGAGGCTTGATCCGCTTAGCCAGGAGGTTACCCTGCCAGGCTTGCTGCGTGCCAACACGCTGCGCGGCCGCGACATCCTTTCCGCTGCGGACCTCACAAGCGAGGAAGCGGAACTGGTGCTGACCACCGCCATCAAGCTGAAGGCCCGACGAACCATAGCCCACCACGAGGACGAGTTCCGCCACGCCCTCGATGGCAAGATGCTGGCTCTGCTGTTCGAAAAGGCCTCTCTACGCACCCGCGTCACCTTCGACGTGGCAATGAACGAGCTTGGTGGCCACGCCATCTACGTGGGGCCAGACGAGGTGGGCTTGGGGCGACGCGAAAGCACACCGGATGTAGCGCGCAACCTCGAGAGGTGGGTCCACGGCGTGGTGGCGCGCGTCTACTCACACCGAAGCCTTGTTGAGCTCGCGGAGAACTCCCGCGTGCCCGTCATCAACGCGCTATCCGACCGCGAGCATCCTTGTCAAGCCCTAGCGGACTTCATGACCCTGTACGAGAAGCTGGGGAAGCTAACGGGCGCCAGCCTGGCCTTCATCGGCGACGGCAACAACGTATGCAACTCGCTGCTGCTGTTGGCGGCCCGCACCGGCACAAACCTGACCATTGGCTGCCCGCCCGGCTACGAGCCGCCATCTGACCTGCTGACCCTCGCACGCCAGGAGGCGCCCGCTGGCACCAGGCTTGACGTTGTGCATAGCCCAGAGGAGGCAGCGCTGAACGCCGACGCCATCTACACAGACGTGTGGGTTTCCATGGGCCAGGAGGGCGAGGCCGAAGAGCGCCGCCGCGCCCTCCGCCCATACCAGGTTAACGGCGAGCTGCTCTCCAAGGCCAAGGCCGGAGCGCCGGTTCTGCACTGCCTGCCCGCCCGTCGCGGTGAGGAGATAACGGACGAAGTGATGGACGGCCCGCAGTCGGCCGTGTTCGACCAGGCCGAGAACCGCCTGCACGTCCACAAGGCGGTGCTGCTGCTGACCCTGGGCTGAGCGCCGAAGGGGCGGCCTGCGCCCGCTCCCTAGACGGAAGCTCTCACCCCTGCTGGTTGTATGAGGGACGCCGCGGGCTCCTTTCCACCCAGAGCGTTGGCGGAAAGGGCTGGGAGATAGCGTGCTGCCGTACGGGGCGACCCAAAACCGGCAGCAGACAACCTTTCAGATCGGGATTGCTGCTCCGCCAGGGGCTGATGGTTCCCACTGGCGGCGCCATCGGAGGGAGATCCATTGAGCAAGAAGATCGTGTTGGTGTACTCCGGCGGGCTGGACACTTCCGTATGCATCCCCATGCTCCGCGAGGAGTACGGTTACGACGACGTATACACGGTAACGGTGGACGTTGGCCAGCCCGAGGAGGACATAGCCGAGGCGGAGCAGAAGGCCAAGGCCCTCGGCACCAAACACACCACGGTGAGGGCCAAAGCCGAGTTCGCCAGCAACTACATATTCCCCGCCATCCGCGCCAACGGAGATTACCAGGGCTACCCAATCAGCACCTCCATAGCCCGGCCGCTCATCGCCCTTAAGGCCGTCGAGGTGGCGCAGAAGGCGGGCGCCACGGCGTTTGGGCATGGTTGCACCGGCAAGGGCAACGACCAGTTCCGCATCGAGTTCATCATCCGCGCCATGATGCCGGACGCCGAGATAGTTGCCCCCATGAGGGAGCGCAACCTCACCCGAACGGAGGAGATCGAATACGCCAAGGCCCACAACGTCCCCGTTTCCGCCACCGTCGAGAAGATCTGGAGCATCGACGAGAACCTGTGGGGCCGAAGCATTGAGGGCGGCAGGCTGGAGGAGCCGGACTTCGCGCCGCCAGAGGAGATCTTCCGCTGGACCGTTGATCCACGCAAGGCACCGGACGAGCCGACTGCCGTCACCGTTTCCTTCGAGAACGGCGTGCCGGTTGCCATAGACGGCCGGCAAATGGACCCAGTGGCGCTCATCACCGAGGCGCACAGGCTTGCTGGCGAGAACGGCGTGGGCCGCGTGGATATCATGGAAGACCGCATGCTCGGGCTGAAGGTCCGCGAGAACTACGAGTGCCCTGCCGCGGTCCTGCTGCTCACAGCCCATCGCGCCCTGGAGGCCCTGGTTCTTACCGCCGATGAGCAGCGGATGAAAAAGCTCATCGATATGGAGTGGGGTAAGCTGGCCTATTACGGCTTGTGGCTGGATCCGCTCAAAGAGGACCTGGAAGGCTTCATCGCGCCCACACAGCGGCGCGTGACCGGCGATGTGATGCTGCGCCTTTACAAGGGCTCCGCAACCGTCGTCGGACGCAGAAGCCCCTACGCCCTCTACTCCGAAGACCTTGCATCTTTCGACAGCAAGACCTTCGACCAAAGGGAGGCCACGGGCATTGTGAAGACGCATGGCCTCCAAGCCAGGATGTACCGATCGCTTAAGGTATGAGCAACCGGAACCAGATAGCTGCACTGGCGTCTGGAGGCCCAAGATGAGGCTTTGGGGCGGTCGCTTCAAGGATGCACCTGCTGCAGATCTGCGCGCGTACCTCGATTCCTTCGCGTTTGATGTGCGCCTGGCTAGACACGACGTCGTCGGAAGCATAGCCCACGCCCGCATGCTCGCGCAGCAGGGCATCCTTACCACGGAGGAGGGGAGGGCGATCGAGGATGGCTTGCGCCGGATCCTCGCGGAACTGGATGCGGGCAAGCCATCCTTCCCCGCCGACTCCGAAGACGTGCACACCGCCGTCGAGGCACGCCTCAAGGAGCTCATCGGCGATGTTGCGGGCAAGCTTCACACCGCACGCAGCCGCAACGACCAAGTGGCCACCGACCTACGCCTCTGGCTGAAGGACGAGATCCGCGTTCACGACGCCGGTCTGCACAACCTTCAGGGCGCGCTCCTCCATCAGGCCGCCGCCCACGTCGAAACCGTGCTCCCGGGCTACACCCACCTTCAGCGCGCCCAGCCCGTGGTGCTCGCTCACCATCTCCTGGCCTACTTCTGGATGCTCCACCGAGACCGAGACCGCCTGCGAGATTGCCTACGCCGTACCGACGTATCGCCCTTGGGAGCGTGCGCGTTGGCCGGCACTGGCTTCCCCATCAACCCGCAGGCGGTTGCCGAAGAGCTGGGCTTCGCCAGCGCCGCGCCGAACAGCATGGACGCCGTGGCAGACCGCGATTTCGCCGTCGAGTTCCTCGCGGCTGCGTCGCTTGTTATGGTGCACCTATCACGCCTGGCGGAGGAGATCATCCTGTGGAACTCATCCGAGTTCGGCTTTGTGGAGCTTGATGATGCTTACACCACAGGCAGCAGCATAATGCCCCAGAAGAAGAACCCAGACGTGGCAGAGCTCACCCGTGGCAAGGCCGGCCGCGTCTTCGGTCACCTGATGGCCCTGCTCACCACGCTCAAAGGCACCCCTCTGACGTACAACAAGGACCTCCAAGAGGACAAGGAGGCCCTCTTCGATGCGTCGGATACGCTTCGGGGGGCCGTGCCCGCGATGGAGGGGATCATCAGAACCGCCCGTTTCCAGGCAGCCCTTATGACGCGGGCGGCGGAGGATCCGTTTGTGGCCGCTACGGACGTCGCCGACTTCCTCGCCCGCCAGGGGGTGCCGTTTCGACAGGCCCACGCATTGGTGGGCGCCATGGTGCGGGCGTGTGTCGAGAGCGGCCGCGCCCTCCGCGACCTTTCGCTGGAGGAGCTCCGGTCGTTCTGGCCGGGCTTTCCGCCAGACTACCGCGTGCCCACCGCCCAGGAGTGCGCAGCGGCGCGCACATCGCATGGCGGCACTGCCCCCAGCCGCGTGCGCGAGCAGTTGGAGCTTGCACGTAGCCTATGGCAACAGCTTACACCCCAGGCCTCCGAGTAAGCCCGTTCACCACCATCAGAAAGGCCAGAAGGCTTCCGCTAAAGGGCGAGGTGCTGGTTGAGCTGAACCAGCAGGTTCAACCCGACACCGTTGTTGCGCGCACCGAGCTGCCCGGCGCAATGCAAACCGTGAAGGTTGCGGCGCACATGGGCGTGGAGCCGCGAGACGTGGAGCCGCTCCTCAGAGTGCGCGTTGGCGACCGCGTGGAGAAGGACCAAGTGCTGGCCGAAAGCCGCTCGCTCTTTGGCCTCATCAGAAGCACGTGCAGGTCGCCCATGGGGGGCACCGTGGAGCACTTCTCACCCGTCACGGGCAGCGTTGGCATAAGGGCGCCGTCCATACCCGTGGAGGTGCGCGCCTACGTGGCCGGCACGGTGGTGGAGCTGCTCCCATCCGAAGGCGTGGTGGTGGAGGCACAGGGGGCGTTCATCCAGGGCATCTTCGGGGTGGGCGGCGAAAGGAACGGCACCATTCGCGTCGTCGCCGAATCGTCGTCGGAACCGCTGAGGGCCGCCGCCATTGGAGGCGATGCCGCGGGCTGCGTTCTCGTTGGCGGCTCGTTGGTGGAGGCGGATGCCCTGCAGCGCGCAGCCCAGGTCGGGGCGGTGGCGGTCGTCGCTGGCGGCATACTCGATCGAGACCTGATCGGCTTTCTGGGGCACGACATCGGCGTGGCAATAACCGGCCACGAGGACACGCCGCTCACCATCATCATTACGGAGGGCTTCGGCACCATACCGATGGCCCGGCGAACCTTCGACCTGATGCGAGCGTTGAACGGCCGCGCCGCCTCGGTAAACGGCGCCACGCAGATCCGCGCTGGCGTCATAAGGCCGGAGGTCATTGTGCCCCTTGAGTCGCCAGCGGTGCAGACCGGCGGCGACGGCGATGCGCACCAAGAGCTGAACGTTGGGTCCTCCGTCCGCATCATCCGCGAGCCGTACTTCGGCCGGCTGGCCACGGTCACCGTCCTCCCGCCTGAGCCGGCGCTGATCCCGTCCGGAGCCACCGTTCGAGTGCTTCGCGCAAGGCTGATGGACACCGGGGAGGAGGTTACGGTGCCGCGCGCCAACGTGGAGATCCTGTCGTCATGAGCCGCCGCGCGGCCCAGCAGCAGCTTAGCGCATCCGCTCGCACCTGCGCCCTGCTTCTGGCGGCGGCGATCTGGCTTGCCGTTGCCCCAGGTGCGGCGGCTCAGCCAACTACCTACACTCGGGTTCTGGCCCCCGGCGTCACGCTGCGCCAGACCATCACCCAAGATCCGCGCCCGCTCGTGGTGACCGCCATCGAGGCCGACCTGCAAGCTCCGGGCGTCACACTCAAGTGCGTGCCCGCCCAGGTGAGGCCGAACGACAACGGCCCCCTCCGCCGCAGGGAGACGGCGAGCACCCTCGCGTCCCGCGTTGGCGCCCTGGTTGCCGTAAACGGGGCCTACTTCACCCCCGCCGGTGACACCGTGGGACTGGCCGTATCGGACGGCGAGCTTCTGAGCGCACCATACCCAAACCGCGCCTGCGCTGGCTGGGATGCATCAGGCCGTGCCCTCATGGATGTGGTGACCATGCAGGCCACAGTCGCTGCCGGTGGCGCTGTTTGCCAGATGTCCGGCATCAACCGGCAGCGCAAACCAGGAGAGCTTGTACTGTACACCCCCCGGTTCGGCGCAACCACCAACACAGACGCCGCCGGCAGTGAGGCGGTGATCACGGGGGTTAGCTTGCCGTTCAGGCCCGGCCGCACCATCGGCACCGTGTCACAGGTCAGGTCGTTTGCCGGGGCCTGCCCAATCCCCTCGGATGGCGTGGTGCTCTCCGGAAGCGGGCCCGCAGGCGACTTCATCCGGGGGCTTAAGGTGGGGGATTCCGTGGAGATATCCGTGTCGCTGCGTGGGGCCAGCGGCACGTCCTGGAGTGCGGTTCGCCAAGCGGTCTGCGGCGGGCCGTTCCTCGTGAGGGACGGCAAGCTGTTCGTCGATGCGGCGGCGGAGAGGATCGCCGCGGATGTGGCGATCGGACGCCACCCGCGCACCATGCTGGGGGTCAAGCCAGACGGGCATGTGCTGCTGGTTGCCGTGGATGGGCGGCAGAGCGCATCCGCCGGGCTATCTCTGCAAGAGGCCGCCCAGCTGATGATGAGCTTAGGAGCCACTAACGCCATGAACCTAGACGGCGGCGGCTCCACGTCGGCGGCAGTGCGCGGCATCGTGGTGAACAGCCCCTCTGGCGGAAAGGAAAGGCCGGTTGCCAACTGCCTGACTCTATGGGGCCAGTTCCAGACGCCCGCGGAGCCTCCCAAGCTCAGCATCACTCCCACATCGGCAACCGTGGAGTCCGGACAGTCCCTGTCATTCCAGCTGCTAGGCACCGGTCCCGACGGGCAGCCGCTGCCCATCCGCCCCGACGACGTGGTGTGGGGCACGCAGGGCGGCATTGGACTGGCGGACCAGGGCGGCCGGCTAACCGGAATCAAGGCGGGCCGCGGCCAGGTGGTGGCCTGGGCGAACGGCGCGACGGCAACTGCGGAGGTGACCGTGGTTCCGGGCAAGCCGGCCCTCATCACGGGCAAGGCCGTGCCAGATCCGACCAGCCCACAGCGCTTCAACGTTTCCATCACGGTAACGGACGCCAACGGCAACCCCATCCCCGGGGTGACCGTAGCCTTCACAACCGACGCTGGGGGCCAGCCTGCCCCCGCCACCGGAACAACGGACGCCACGGGCAGGGCGTTCACGTGCGTGGAGTGGCCCGCCAACGCCAGCGCCGCTCACACCGTAACCGCAAGCTGCCCTGGCATCCAGCCCCGCGCCATCGTCTGTGCAGCTCCCCCGTCGCCCGCCACAAAAGCCAGCACCTCCGCGATGAACCAGTAACGACGTTCGGCGTCACCTTCCGCGCCACTTGGGGACTATATACATGAAGTGGACGGCGGCCCAAAGCTCATGAAACAGCGGGTGAGTGCGCCAGCGCGCCGTGAGGCATCCCCCACCGACGCGCAGCTGGTCTGCGCCTTGCAGCGACGCGTGCACCGCGGCACCCCGCCAGACCGCGAGGCGGAGGCCCTGTTCCACGATCTCTACTCCAGGCATGTACGCTGGTGTTATGCCTTCGTTGCGAGCAAGGTGCACCCCAGCGACGTCGAGGATGTGCTCTCGGAAGTGTGGATTGGCGTGTGGAACGCCCTCTCGTCCGGTCGCCAGGTGTCCAACTTCGCGGGACTGCTGCACAGCATAGTGCGGAACAAGATCGCGGATGCGTGTGAGGCTAGGTACGGCCTGCGCAAGCTGAACCAGGACCGCGAGACCGTGGCGCAGAGGCCCGACGAGCTACGCCGGATAGAGCTTGTGCCGCTGGAGGACGACCGGTTCGAGGAGGGGCCGGACCCCGAGGCGGAGCTGCTTAGGGAGGAAGAGATCGGGCGTCTGAAGGAGCTGGTGGCTGGGCTTCACAGGCCGTGGCGGCTGGCGTTGCAGTGCAGGCTATCCCTTCAGATGTCGGTGCAGGCCACTGCAGAGCGCCTGGGCGTGAGCGAAGGAGCCGTGAAGAAGTACGTGGCGCGCGGGCTGAAGGCCCTGAGGCGTGCGGCGGAAACCGGCCAACACGAGTACGGGCAGGAGGACGAAGAGGAGGGCGGCGAATGATTCATAAGCCGATCGAGGAGCACTTATCTCAGTACATCGACGCCCTTAACAACGGGGACGCACCAGCACCGCCATCCGACGACCCCGAGCTGGCGGAGCTCGCGACAGATGCGCTCAAGATAAAGGCCGCCTTCTCACGCCCCGTCCTCTCCGAGTCGCTTGAGCAGCGCGTGTGGGCCCGCGTGCGCGCGGAGATAAGCGCTCCACCGGAGCCGCAGCCCGGCCTTCTGGCGCGCGTGCGATGGGCGCTGCTGGCCGGCGGCAGGAGGCGGTTACTGGTGCCTGCGCTGCTGGCGTTGCTGGCCGCAGCGGTGGCCGCCGCCGTCTACGTGCCAAAGGTGCGCAGGGCCAGGCTTGCCGCCGCGGCGGGCGCTTCCATCAGGTTCGCCAGCCCGCGCAGTGGTGAGCTCCTTAGGGGTGCGGTGAACGTGGTGGTCACCTGCAAAGGAGAGCCGGCGCCACTACGCACAATGATATACCTAGACGGCCAGCGCATTGCCACGCTGAACCAGGTGCCGTGCAGGCTCACGTGGGACTCTCAGCAGGCGTCCAACGGCCACCACGAGCTGACGGCAGTGTGCTCCAGCGGCGGCGGAGGCGTGTGGCTCACCACCATCCCCGTCACGGTGAGCAACAGGCTGATCGCGCCGGGGCGGCTCAGGGGGCTTGTGGTGGGGCCTAACGGCGCTGCCGTGCCCAGCGCCAGGGTGCGCATATCCGGTCCCACCGCCACCGTTCTCGCCACGGACGCCTATGGCGCGTTCCAAACGCAAGGGATTTCGCCTGGACGTTACGTGGTTGCCGCATGGGCCGCCGGACTGGGCGGGACGTCGGTGCCTGTCACGGTGGCAGAGGGGCGGGATGTGGCGATCACAATACATATTGGCCGCCAGAAAGCCGAAACGCGCCGGTCGGATGTCAAGGCCCAGCTTGCGCCCCGGCTGATGCACCCTTTTGACGGCGCCGTTGTGCGAAGTGCAGTGCCGGTTGTTTTCCAACCTCCAGCTGCACAGGAGGATCTGCTTAGGGTGGAGGTCGAAATAGATGGTAGCCGCCGCTTTGAGGCAGCGAGGCCGCCCTACAACTGGATGTGGGACACCACGGAACTGCCCGATGGCAGCCACTCGCTCAGCTTCAGAGCGTTCGACTCACATGGTGGCGTGCGGACCTATGATGCAAGGATAACGGTGGCGAACGAGACTTTGCCGCCAGCCCCACCATAGCGATGGCGCAGCAGTCGCATGTGGAAGCATCTCGCCAGCCAGCCGATGATGAGGCGTGTAGGCCGGGACGGCGCTGGCATCCCAGCCCGGCGCATACAACTGAAC
>Ga0123519_10011161_pt1 | contig 13297 bp, 11 predicted proteins | sample YelNatPaOPRAMG02_FD_87396 | JGI IMG/M metagenome (GOLD analysis project Ga0123519, IMG submission 87396) | Hot spring microbial communities from Yellowstone National Park - Yellowstone National Park OP-RAMG-02 (version 2) | ecosystem: Environmental > Aquatic > Thermal springs > Hot (42-90C) ...
AAAAGAATTATTATTGAAAGAAGCCGTTGAAAGAAATTATATTTTATTTTTCGAACATGATATTTATAATGAAGCCTGTACATTAACAAATACCCCGAAAGGAATACGAATGGAAAAAGTGTTTCATTTGAACGAAATATTGTAAGGTGATTTTTATCATAATTTTATTCTAAACTTTTTTTTGATAACTTTCGTAATACCTGCTAAAAAGTTTAAATGGAAACCATTTTAACATATTCATCGACCTGTCCTGTAACAATAATAAATAAAATATTAAATATATATAAACCAACAAGTAATGATATTTCAAAAGGGTTATTTGATTTAGCCGGTAAAATAGATTTGACAAATGTAACCGGGAGAGTACCAATATTTGCTCTTTATGAATTGGCCGAATGGATTGAAAAGCATTTAGGCCCGGCAAATGTTAAGATGATTGGAAATTTGTTGGGCGAAGAGGCATATCAGATTTTAAAACAATCTGGAAAAATATCTGAAAAAATTAAACCTGCCGAAGCTATTGAAAAATTTGTTATTGTTTCGCAAACTATATTCCAGGATCCTTTAAGACGATACTGGGAAAAAATTGAAATAAAAAACAATATTGCAAGGGTTAAAAAATGTGTACTTCTTAATGTGACTATGCAAATAGGTATTTTTGAGGCATTTTTGCGGAAATGTGGTGTACCTTCGCCAAGAGTCAGACTTATCAGAGATTATAAAAGAGGTCAGGAGTTTGACGAATTTGAAATAACGTGGTATTGATTTACTGAGTGTGGCTGATAATATATAGTTGATGATTTTTCAGGAGTAGGTTATTTTTTTGTTTTGAGTGGGTGAACTATGAGTGGTTTGGATTAGGTGTTTTTTGCAGGGTAATTATCAGCCCACTCTTTTTTTTAACTTTTTTCTTTATTTTTATAAACACATTTCCTAATTTGCCTTATTATTTAAGGTTAAAAATGAATGAGAACCAGATTATTTTTAACGGATTAAAACATCATTTAAAATACATTGTCGAAAAAATTAATAATATTAAGACTTATAATGACTTTCAGGTATTTTTAAAAGAAATTACCGAAATTGGACATTCCGAAACCGATATTTATACTGGCAATCTAAATTATTTTGAAATTATCTCATGTGTTTATAATTTTTTAAAAGCAAATAATATTGTTTCATATAGCGATTATATAAATTTTATAAGGTCTGATGGGCATGATTATAAGGTAATACAATTGTATGATGGTTCATGTTGGATATTGAGAATTGGAAAAAAATTTGAAGATAAATTTGTACATATTCATCCTGCAAGGTTTTCGGAATATACCATCAGAATTAACTCATTGAGCCTAAAAACCTCATTAATTTTTTTGATAAAGAGAAATTTGGATAAAATTGAATTTAATATAGAAGAAGTTAATAATATAAGAGTCAAATATTTTGGGATTTCCCCTATAAAAAAAATAAATTCAAATTCAAATATTATAAAGGCGCTGAAATTATTGCACTATAATTGATAAAAAAAAGAAATTTTAATAAAAAGTTTTTAATTTATTTATTAAATTAGCAGAAAAGAATTAAAAAATGGAAATATCTATTAAAAAGCCTTCATCACTTACTGAGAAAGGAAGAAGAGAAATAAATGAAGATTCGATATTTCCAAAAGAAGGACAAGGAAGTATTAAAGACAGGTTATTTGTAATATGTGATGGACTCGGTGGACAGAAATATGGGGAAATAGCTTCAAACCTTGCGTGTGAAGCCTTAGTTGATTATCTTCACTTTGAGAACGAATTTATTCCTGAACGTGCTATACATTTCGTTGAAATGCGATTTTCTGATTATATAGATTTATCACCCGAATATGATGGAATGGCAACAACCATAGTTTTTCTATATTTAAGAAAAAATGATGCAATAATAGGCTGGGTAGGAGATAGTCGTGCATACCATATTCGCAATGGTCAAATATTATTTCAGACAGATGATCATTCTCTTGTAAATGAATTAATAAAACAAGGTAAATTAACTCCCGAAAAAGCAAGGGTTGATGTAAGACGAAATATTGTTACTCGTGTAATAGGGAATTTTAAAGTACCATTAGTTCCCGATTATAAGATTATTAATGATATTCAATCAGGCGACTTTTTCTTTCTTTGTTCAGACGGAATTTTAGAAAATATTGATGAAGATTTCATTAAAACTCATTTCTTAAAAGAAAATAATACGAGTGGAATAAAAAGTGAAATAAAAAAAATTTGTCATAATAATACACAAGATAATTATTCAATGCATATAATACAAATTGAATAGTTTTAACGCAGCTCAAAGTTCTGACCAAGATATACCTTTCTTACCTGTTCATCTTCGGCCAAATCATGGGCAGAGCCTGATTTAAGTATTTTACCTTCAAAAAGCAGATAAGCTCTGTCGGTTATCGATAATGTTTCGTGTACATTATGGTCAGTAATCAGAATGCCAATATTTTTTTCTTTCAGTTTTGAAACAATAATTTGTATATCTTCAACAGCAATAGGGTCAACCCCTGCGAATGGCTCGTCTAATAAAATAAAATTAGGTTTAAGGGCAAGAGCTCTTGCAATCTCAGTACGTCTTCTTTCACCGCCTGATAATTGTATTCCCAGACTTTTTCTTATCTTTTGCAAGCCAAATTCATCAAGTAAAGATTCGAGTCTTTCATTCTGTTCATTTTTAGGAAATCCCGACATTTCCAATACAGCCTTTAAATTATCTTCAACACTAAGTCGTCTGAAAATCGAGGCCTCCTGTGCCAGATAACCTATGCCTAAACGGGCTCGTTTGTATACCGGAAGTTTTGTAATATCTATATTGTCTAAATATATTTGTCCAAAATTAGGTTTTATTAAACCAACAATCATATAAAATGTAGTGGTCTTCCCTGCTCCGTTAGGACCTAATAATCCCACAATTTCACCACGATTTACCTCAATATTAACATTACTAACAACTTCACGGTTTTTATACCTTTTTATCAAATTCTCTGTAAGCAGTTTCATTTTAAAATTATGAATTATTTTTTTGCGAAATTACTCTTTTTGAAATAAAAATACTTATTTCATATAATATTATTAAAGGAATGGTTACAAGTAATTGACTAAAAATGTCGGGGGGAGTAATTATTGCAGCTATAATAAGCATTACAACTATGGCATGTTTTCTGTATTTTCTCATAAAATTTGGTGTCATCAAGCCAATTTTACTCAAAAAGTATACTATTATAGGCAATTCAAAAACCACACCTGATGCTACTGATACAGAAACAATTGTATAAACATATGAATTAATATTTATCTGATTTATTACCTGATTACTAATTGTGTAGTTGGAAAGAAAAAATATAGTTAACGGAGTAATTAAAAAATATCCGAATAATGTTCCAATAAAAAAAAGAATTGAACTGTAAACTACAGCAATACGGGCATATTTTTTCTCATTATTATATAATGCAGGTGAAAAAAAATTCCAGAATTCATTTATAATAATTGGAAAAGCAATTATCACACCTGCAAAAAATGAAACCCACATATGCATCGAAAATTGTCCAACCATCGAAATATTTATTAATTGGAAATTTTTACTATTGAAACATAAAGAGGGCATATTAAATTTTCTACTTAAATGACATAATATGCTATTTGTAATAAAATCAGGGTCTCGAATGGCAAATATTATTTTGTCAAAAATGATATTTTTAAAAATGAAAGCAATAATTGCTCCAACTATTACAGCAATTAAAGATCTTATAATGTTCCATCTTAATTCTTCAAGATGTTCAAGAAAAGTCATTTCATTTTTATTATTATCTTTCATTAATACTAAAAATTTTAACAAAATTTAATATTTGAAATATTTTATTTATTGGTTTGACTAATTTTTTTAATTACAATGCATTAAAAGTAAAACATAATATTTTGTTAAAAACAATTTTAAACAAATTTTGAGTTCAAATGTAACTATAAAATTAAAATGTTAGTAATAAAAAACTGTTCACCTGCAAAAAACCGACGTTTATATACAAAAAAATGATGTTCATCATATTTTTTTGTTTGTTTACATAAATTTTATTATCTTAGTTTTCGAATTTGAAAATTAAAAAATATTGAAAGGATAAAGAATTATGATTAAGAGTGAAGTGGAAGTTAGCTTGAATGAGGTATTAAAGACTTACTTTGGTTTTGATAATTTCAAGGGTAATCAGGAGGCAATAATCAGAAATGTATTGGAAGGTAAGAATACATTTGTATTGATGCCCACGGGTGGAGGAAAATCTTTATGTTACCAACTTCCGGCATTAATAATGGAAGGTACAGCAGTTGTTATTTCTCCATTAATAGCCTTAATGAAAAATCAGGTGGATAGCATGAGAAGTTTTAGTGAAGAGGATGGTGTTGCACATTTTCTCAATTCTTCGTTAAATAAGACTGCTATTGCACAGGTTAAAAATGATGTTATTTCAGGTAAAACAAAATTATTGTATGTTGCTCCTGAATCGCTTACAAAAGAAGAAAATATTCTTTTCTTAAAAAGTGTGAAGGTTTCTTTTTATGCTGTTGATGAAGCACACTGTATATCAGAATGGGGCCATGATTTTAGGCCTGAATACCGGAGAATTCGTCCTATGATTAACAAAATAGGCGATGCACCTATAATTGCCTTAACTGCTACAGCTACACCAAAAGTACAACATGATATACAGAAAAATCTAAATATTCTTGATGCAGTTATTTTTAAAGATTCATTCAATCGTCCTAATTTATATTATGAAGTAAGGCCAAAGGTAGAAGCCACAAAAGAAATAATAAAAATTTTAAAGAGTAATCCGGGTAAATCAGCAATAGTATATTGTTTAAGCCGTAAGAAGGTTGAAGAACTTGCTGAAACACTTCAGGTAAATGGAATAAAAGCTTTGCCATATCATGCTGGTTTAGACTCAGCTACAAGAAGCAAAAATCAGGATATGTTTTTAATGGAAGAAGCCAATGTTATTGTAGCTACAATTGCATTTGGTATGGGCATTGACAAACCTGATGTCAGATTTGTAATACATTATGATATTCCAAAGAGCCTTGAAGGATACTATCAGGAAACGGGTCGTGCCGGACGCGATGGTGGAGAAGGACGCTGCATTACTTTTTATAATTACAAAGATATTCAGAAACTCGAAAAGTTTATGCAGGGCAAACCAATTGCCGAACAGGAAATTGGTAAACATCTGCTACTTGAAATGGTTGCATATGCCGAATCATCAGTTTGCCGTCGAAAAACATTATTACATTATTTCGGTGAAGATTATACCGAAGAAAATTGTCATGCCTGCGATAATTGCCTGCATCCGAAAGAAAAATTTGAAGGTCAGGAATATATTGAAATGGTTTTGGATACCATTCTTGAAGTAAAAGAAAAATTTAAAGCAGATCATATTTCAAATATTCTTGCCGGTAACAAAACAGCAGCAATAAGATCATATAACCACCATCATCTTTCGATGTTTGGTGCAGGTGCCGAAAAAGAAGTGAAATTCTGGAATGCCGTTATCAGACAGGCTTTAATTGCACATTTACTTGATAAAGAAATTGAAAACTACGGGGTTTTAAAAGTCAGTCCCGAAGGACATAAATTTTTAGATAAACCTTGGCCAATAATGCTTACTTTGGATCATGACTATGAAGAAATTGACAGTGAAGAAGAAGCAGTAAAAATGAATGGCCCAGCTGCACTTGACCTTGAATTATTCAATATTTTAAAAGATTTACGAAAAAAAATTGCTAAAACAAAAAATCTTCCCCCATTTGTAATATTCCAGGATCCATCTCTCGAAGATATGGCAACTCAATATCCCATTACACTTGAAGAACTCCAAAACTGCGTAGGCGTAGGTGCCGGTAAAGCCCAAAAGTATGGAAAGGAATTTGTTGAACTCATTAAACAATATGTTAAAGAAAAGGAAATTGTCCGTACTCAGGACATGGTTGTAAAATCAGTTGTAAACAAATCAGGTTTAAAGGTTTATATTATTCAAAGTATCGACCGTAAAATGGATCTCGAAGATATAGCAAGTGCTAAAAATCTTGAAATGAAAGAATTACTCGATGAAATTGAAGCAATTGTGAATTCGGGCACAAAGTTAAATCTTGATTATTACATTGATCAGGTAATTGATGAAGAACGACAGGAAGAAATATATAGTTATTTTAAGGAAGAAGCCGAAACCGAATCAATTGAAGAAGCTCTTGAAGCACTTGGCGAAGATGATTATACCGAAGAAGATATTCGTCTGATGCGAATTAAATTTATTTCTGAACTCGGAAATTAGTATTATTGAGTTTAATCTTTTTGATTTTATTTTTTGTTTTATTTAATTTTTTTTCTATCTTTACTATTGCACAAAAATTATTTTATATAAAGAAACCATTATGATATATTAAAAAATAATTAATAGAACAGACATCAAAAAGAAATTAATAATTTTATATTTATCTTTTGGGTTTCACACGATTATTTAAAAATTAAAATGGTATAGATATGAAAAAGATTTTATTATTTACATCTGTTTTGTCAGCATGGGTATATGGTTTAAATGCCCAATTTTATATGACATCAAAAAGTCATGGTTTTGTCGCTGATGAAGTCAACAAAATGAAAATTTGTTCAACCGTTGAACCCGGTAATGCCGGAAATAATGTGGTATGGGACTTCTCAAATCTCAATATCATTGAAGATTTTAGTGGTTTGGTTGAAAATGTTGTTTATGATCAGAATTATGGGAAATTACTTAATACTAATGTGATTCTGAAAGAATATAATTCACAGTTTTATTTTAAAAATAATGATGAATCTCTCGAATTGTATGGTATAGGCAGCAATGGCACATTATCAGTTAAATATACTAAACCATTTGTAAAAATGAAATACCCTTTTACTTACGGCTCTTCATATAAAGGTGATTTTGAAGGTGAATATCTACAATCGAATGGTAAAGTAACCGGTACTTATGAAGTTACAGGCGATGCATACGGAAAATTAATTTTACCCGGAAATAAAATTTTAAAAAATGTATTAAGAGTAAAAACTGAACAAATTTTCAAAACTAATTTTGAAAATTATTCATACGATAGTAAAATTACTGCTTATAGATGGTATATTAAAGATTACAGATTTCCTGTTCTTGTTATACTTCAGGAAGAATATATATTTAATGGCAGCCCTTCAAAATCTTATAAAGTAGCTGTTAATTATGATATTGAACAATTGTCTGAACCAAATTCGATTTCAAATATCAAATCTGATGCTAAATTTTCTATATTTCCAAATCCTGCCACAGATTTAATAAATATATCTTTTAATAGTATTTCTGATACAAAGGTTACTATTGATATATTTAATGCAGCAGGTGAAAAAGTATTCAATACCAGCAAAGAAACTAAAGAAGGAATAAATATTATTAATTTAGAGGCTTCAAAAATTAATATACCCAAAGGCTCGTATATTGTACAACTTAAATATGGCGATAATACCCTTAACGAAAAGTTGATTTTACAATGATGTAATAATGGTTTAAAATTTTGGAGACCCGGAATTATTACATAAATTCCGGGTTTTTTGTTTAATTTCTATTAAAAGGTGTATCAGAAAAACTTTTTTTAACCGTATTTGTATACACTGAAAATCAAGTTAAAAATAATTTTTTCAAATTTTATTCTCTGATAATAAAAAACTATTAAATATATTTTTACTTACTTAGTCGTTCGCTAAAAAGTCAATTTTAATTTTTTTTTTGAAAAATGATAGAAGAACAAATGAAAAAATACTATTTGAATAGAAAAAAATAGCATTTGAAAAAAGTGAAAAAATTTTTGCTTCCATTTGTTCATAATTCTTTTGAAGTTAAATTCTGCTGCTGCCAGAATAATATTGAGGTTATCGCCTGTGATTCCTTTGTAAAAGTTAAGGTTTAGTTTATTATCGGACTTAACCCAACTTGAACAATAAATACTCAAAAAATAATTTTTTTAATTTTAAGTAGTTTATTATAAATAATAAAATATTTTATTTGTTTTTATAAAGGCAATTATTAATAATAAAAGCCCGGGAATAAATTGCCGGGCTTTTTGAGTTTATTTTTTCATTAATTAAACTGTATAGGTAGTCGAAGCTGTTGTACCTCCTCTTCCTGTCCAGTTAGTATGGAAAAATTCACCGCGTGGTTTGTCAATTCTTTCGTAAGTATGAGCACCGAAATAATCGCGTTGAGCCTGTAAAAGATTAGCGGGTAATTTTTCGGTACGGTATCCATCAAAATAACATAATGCAGATGATAAAGCTGGTACAGGAATACCATTTATAATAGCATCGGCAATTACTTTTCTCCAACCTGTTTGAGCAGCTTCAATTTTTGATTTAAAGAATGGATCGAGTAATAAGTTGGTTAATTGAGGATTTTTATCAAAAGCTTCTTTAATTTTACCTAAGAATAACGAACGGATAATACATCCACCGCGCCACATTAAAGCAATTCCGCCGTAATTTAAATCCCATTTATACTCAGCAGCTGCGGCACGCATTAATACATACCCCTGAGCATAAGATACTATTTTAGCAGCATAAAGAGCATCACGAAGTTGATTGATAAATTCTTTTTTATCGCCTTTAAATACAGGTTTAGGTCCGCTTAAAATTTTTGAAGCTATTACTCTTTCTTCTTTCATAGATGAAAGGCATCTAGCAAATACAGCTTCGCCTATTAATGTTAAAGGCACTCCAAATTCAAGTGCTGCCATTCCGGTCCATTTTCCTGTACCTTTTTGTCCGGCAGTATCAAGAATTTTGTCGACAAGTGGTTTTCCATCTTCATCTTTATATGCCATGATATCACGAGTAATTTCAATTAAATAGCTATTCAAATCGCCATTATTCCATTCTTTAAAAACTTCGTGTATTTCTTGAGCCGACATTCCTAATAAATCTCGCATAATTTGATATGCTTCGCATATAAGTTGCATATCGCCGTATTCAATTCCGTTATGTACCATTTTTACGAAATGGCCTGCACCGTTTTCACCAACCCAGTCGCAGCAAGGAGAGCCGTCTTCGACTTTAGCTGCAATCGACTGAAATATTGGTTTTATATGTTGCCATGCAGCTTTTGAACCTCCGGGCATAAGTGATGGACCATTCAGTGCGCCTTCTTCACCTCCTGAAACTCCGGTGCCAATGTACAATAGACCTTTACTTTCAACATAAGCTGTACGGCGGTTTGTATCAGGGTAATGTGTATTACCCCCATCTATAATTATATCACCTGGTTCAAGATAGGGCAAAAGAAGTTCGATAAAATCATCAACAGCTTTGCCTGCTTTTACGAGCATCATAACTTTACGGGGACGTTTCAATGATTTTACTAATTCTTCAACAGAATGAGTACCAATAATTTTTTTACCTTTTGCACGGCCGTTGATAAATGCATCAACTTTTTCGATAGTACGGTTAAATACTGCAACAGTATAACCATGTCGTTCCATGTTTAATACGAGGTTTTCGCCCATAACGGCTAAACCAATTAATCCTATGTCTGCTAATTTTTCCATATTTGTTTTGAATTAAATTATTGAAAATCCTAAATTTTTTAATGAATTAATTATTTCAATATTACAATTTATTGCTTTTATTGAATATGCTATAAATTCGCGTCTGAGAGGATAATTACCCCTTAATTTTTCAAATTCTGATGGTTTTTCCCTCAGATTTTTATCATCATTCATTACATTATAAGTTTTTGTAATGGCTTCAAAAAATATTTTTTCGGCTGATTTTTTTTTACCGTCAATATTGATTATAGTATTTGTTGGTTTTTCGATATATTCAGGAAACCAGTTATCTATTCCGAGGTTAAAAAATCGACTTAATGATTGAATACTCATAGATGTTCCATTTGCTTTTCCGTCTGTTGAGTAACCTGCAATATGAGGTGTAGCAATATCACAATATTTAAGTAAATCAAGATTAATGTTTGGTTCGTTTTCCCATACATCTAAATTAATCGATTTTAATTTATTTTTTTCAGCTACTTTAAGCAATGCCGAGTTATCAATTACTTCACCTCGCGAGCTGTTTATCAGGAAAGTATTTGGCTTTAATTCACTAAGTTTTTCAACATCAAATAAATGAAAAGTTTTATCTTCTCCTTCGTAATTAAGAGGAACATGAAGAGTAATAATATCTGAATTTTTGATGAGATAATCGAGTTTGCTGAAATCAGATGTTTTTTCTTTACGCTCACGTGGAGGGTCATTTAATATAACATTTATTCCTAAGGCTTTTGCAAGTGCATTAATCTTTTTTCCAACATTACCAACACCTATAATACCAATTGTTTTGTCGTTAAAACAAAAGTTATATTTTATAGCCAGGTTTACCAGTACCGACGCAATATATTGCATTACAGATGAAGAATTGCAGCCAGCTGCATTTGTCCAGAATATTCCGTTTTTTTCGCAATATGTGGTATCAATATGATCAAAACCAATTGTGGCAGTGGCAATAAATTTTACTTTTGTGCCTTCGAGTAGATTTTTATTGCATTTAGTGCGTGTTCTTATTATTAAAGCATCCGCATCAATTATATCAGTACGGGTAATTTTATCCCCTGGCATATATATTACCTCGGCATAAGGTTCAAGAATGCCTTTTAAAAAAGGTATTTTATCGTCGGCAACTATTTTCATTTTATTTAAACCTGTCTTTATGAGCCCATAAACCTAAAGCCGGATTTGAGATATAAAATATTTCTTCTCCTTCAACAATGTTAAATCCATCTTTAAGTTTTTCCGGATTATATTTTTTCATCATTGTTTCGAGAGGAGCATAATTAAAGTTTACACTCTTTATTTCTTGTTCCGAAATATTTTTCGGGCAATATGTAATATTAAACCTTCCTTCAGAAGAACCATGAATTAGATGAGCTGCAGCACTAAGATTATTTTTGAGGTCATCATTTTCAGCCACATATTGCAAAATTTTAGGAGTGTTGACGTATCCGTATTTTCTTATTAAAGAATCAATTTGCTTATCTTCGCCAAATTCGTGAAGGCCGGGAGCTAGTATAATTAGTTCTCCGTTATCGGCAATAGCCATACGGGTGCGGTAGATACTTTTGTTTCCAAGCCATGTACTTTTGAATTCTTCAGGGTCGAGATAAACAACAACCTTTTTGAGAGGTTTGTCAACCATTTCAAAATTAACCTGAAGGGATAAATCGGCGGCTTTAACAAAGCATTCCATATCATCGCCTATAAAAAGTCCCCTGATGACTAATTTGCCTGATATGTCTTTGCTTACGACTGTCTGAATGTAAATTATGGGGAGGTTTTTAGTAAACTTATCTGAAGCATAATTCATAACCCTGCGTACCGGATTATCGGCTCTTCCCATTATACGTTCCATACCATAGGCAGCTCCTAAAAAATGGCTTTTATTAATACCTTCAACTCCGCCTGTTCCAACAAATATATTTTTATTATAATTTGCCATTCCGATAACTTCGTGAGGGACAACTTGACCTATTGATAAAATAAGGTCAAAATGGCCATTAATAAGAAGTTTGTTTACCTGGGCAGGCCACGAATAATTTACCCTGTCTTCCGATTGTTTTCTGAGAAACTCGGCAGGCACTTCACCTACTGTTGTTATATCATGACGCCAGTCGTGAACCCTAAAAAGATTTAATGGTGTTTTTCCGAACATTTTGGTTATTTGCTCTTCGCTCATTGGTACATGAGCGCCTAAGGCAGGAAGTATATCAGTAAGTCTATTATTATAATATTGCCATGTAATTTCGGTAATTTGACCGGCAAATGAGTGAAATCGGGTAAAGTCGGGTGGTAATGCCAATACTTTTTTACGAGATCCGATTTTATTAAAGAAATCAAATAATACATTCTTTAGTTCATCGGCCGAAAAAATATAATCTTTTGAACCTTTTGCGTAGTAAAGCATATTTTTTATTTTTATACACCTGAATAAGCATTAAAACCTCCGTCAACAGGAATTACAACACCTGTGACAAATGATGACATTTCGGATAATAGATAAACAGTTGTACCAATTAAATCGTCAGGTTCACCAAATTTTCCCATTGGAGTACCTGCAATAATTTTATGGCCACGTGGAGTAAGTTCACCGGTTTTTTCATCGGTAAGTAAAAAACGATTTTGATTAGTCAGAAAAAATCCTGGTGCAATTGCATTTACTCTAATTCCTGCTTTAGCCATATGAACAGCAAGCCATTCGGTAAAATTATTGATAGCGGCTTTGGCTGCTGAGTAAGCTGGTATTTTTGTTAATGGACGGAATGAATTCATTGATGAAATGTTTATAATAACGCCGTTTTTCTTTTCAATTAAATCGGTACTAAAAACCATAGTAGGTAAAATTGTACCTATAAAATTCAAATCAAAAACTTTTTCAAAACCTTCGAGTTCAAGACCAAAGAAGGTTTTTTCGAGTGATGATATTGAATTTTCATCAATAAATTCGACTGCTGTAGTAGCTTTGGGCGAATTTCCGCCAGCACCATTGATAATAAAATCAATTTTGCCAAGTTTTGCGTTTATAATTTTTTTTGCTTCATAGAGTGAATTTTTATCTAAAACATTTCCCATCACTCCGATAGTTTTTGTGCCTGTTTTCTTTTCAATTTGAGAAGCAACTTTTTCGGCTGTTTCAAATGAAATATCAAGAATTGCGCATTCAACGCCAACTTTTGCAAGTCCTTCTGTAATAGATGTTCCTATTACACCGCCACCACCTGTGATGACACATTTTTTGCCTTTTAAATTTTTTATTGCATTTTCCATAGTTATAAATTATAATAATTAATATTTTCTTTTGTAATTATATCAATTGGTAAATATTGTTTCTTTTCAGGTTCAATGTTCATAATAAGTTTGTTTACAATAGCCTGCATAGCCTTATAACCTTGTTTTTCGGGATTCTGGCTTAATAAAAAATCAATTATTCCTTTATTAAGATATTCAATGTTTTTATCAATTAAATCAAAGCCAATTAATTTTATGTTTTTTAGATTATTTTTTTCAATAAATTCGGCAATAATATAGGCTCTGGAGTTTGGTATAAATATAGCATTTATTTTTGAGTTAATTTCATTTTTTAATAATTCATTCAGCACATTATTTATTGAATGACTGATATTTAGTTCACTGATATTAATCTCATTGTTTTTATTTTTTTCAAAATA
>Ga0123519_10011163_pt1 | contig 13296 bp, 4 predicted proteins | sample YelNatPaOPRAMG02_FD_87396 | JGI IMG/M metagenome (GOLD analysis project Ga0123519, IMG submission 87396) | Hot spring microbial communities from Yellowstone National Park - Yellowstone National Park OP-RAMG-02 (version 2) | ecosystem: Environmental > Aquatic > Thermal springs > Hot (42-90C) ...
ACTACTCCACGGTATATCCACATACGTCCAATTCCCTGTTGGCGTGTAATTGTATCTCCAGTATGAATAATCTGTTATATTTGTTGTTACTAACTGAATTAAAAAGTCAACTGCTGTGCCTGTTCCTTTGTTCCCTTTCATATATAATCTTATTCCCTGCGTGCTGCTTAAATCCATCTCTGTCGCTGATGCATTCAAATCCGCTGAAACAGCTATTGATGGCCATCCACTTCCTATTACATCTCCGCTTATATGCCCTGCATAACTCCCAGCACCTGCCGGCACATCTGTTGTTACCACCCTTGTCACATTACTTCCGGTTGCTGCCCATTGTGTCCATAATCCACCCCAATTATCTTTATCAAATTCGCCATCTTCAAAATCATCAAACATCGGTCCTATTGCTGTCGTATTTGTCGCTGTTGGTGTATTTGTCGCTGGCTGCGTGTTGGTAGAGGTATTTGTATTGGTTGGAGTATATGTCGGACCTAATGGTGTATTAGTAAATGTATTTGTTGGTCCTGACGATGTTGGAGTAGAAGTTGCAGGAATCTGCCCTGTAAAAGTTATTTCATCAATATACCAATTATTTCCTGTACTATTTGCTCCATTTTGCACATTTGATGCAATAGAAAATTGTATTGCTCTAACTTGTTGAAGTATTTGATTTATTGTATAACTTGCGCCAGAACCCCAACCTGGTGATGCAAATGAAGACCACGGTAAATTAATTGGTGTCCCACTCCAGTTTGGCGATGGCGTCCACTGGTATCTCCAGTGAGAAGAATCCCCATCAGTTAACGGTGATACGAGTTGAATTAAAAATAAAACCTGTGTTCCAGAACCTGCATTTCCTTTCATATATAATGTAATGCCCGTCGTAGAACTAATATTTATTGGACCACCTGATTTATCAAGGTCAGTTGCAACTGCTATTGAAGGCCAGCTGTTTCCAATAACATCACCACTTATATGCGCAGCATAATTTTTACCACCTGATGGAACATCGGTAGTTACAACTCTTGTCACATTGCTTCCTGTTGCTGCCCATTGCGTCCACAAACCACCCCAGTTATTCATATCAAAGTCCCCGTCTTCAAAATCATCAAGTATTGGTCCACCAGAAGGTGTATTTGTATTTGTAGGAGTTGGTGTAAAAGTATCAGTTGGACCCCCTGGCGTATTTGTATTTGTAAAAGTTCTGGTATTTGTTGGGGTCCCGCTATTTGTTGCAGTATGCGTTGGCGTTGGCGAATCTGTTGGCGTTGTTGGTGTCCCGCCATAAAGAATTATGTTGTCAAAATACCAGTTATTACCTGTTGAATTTGCAGAATTCTGAACATTAGAAGAAATTGCAAATTGTATTGCTCTGACGTGGGGTAAAATATCATTTAAAGTAAGAGTGGCGCCTGTTCCCCATGAAGGTGCCTGAAATGAAAGCCATGGAATTGTGACATGTGTCCAATTTGCTTGCGGTGTCCAGGTATATCTCCAGTAAGATGAATCCGATATATTCGTTGTAACCAACATTATTAAAAATGATACACCTGTACCACTTCCGGCATTTCCTTTCATCCATAAATCAAGTCCTGAAAATGTTGATAAATTCTCTTCTGTGCCTGTCTGATTCAAATCAGTTGCAGATGAAATTGAAGGCCATGAACTCCCAACAACATCTCCACTCATTTTTCCAGCGTAATTTCCTACTGCTTTATCTGTTGACACAGTTATAGTCACATTTGACCCTGTTGCAGCCCATGTTGACCATGCACCCATTCTATTATTAACTGTCATTTCACCATCTTCAAAATCATCAAGTATCTGAGAACCAGATGGGTCTGGTGTTGCCGTTGATGTTGCTGTTGGAAGCGGTGTAACTCCTGCACAGCTTTCAGTTTTAATTGTTGACCACAAGTCAGTTTTTGGATAAATCTGGCTTATTTCCCAAATCGCAATTCCTGGTCTGCTTCTTGTTTTCACATAAGAAATGTCATCAGTAAATGCCTGCGGATTGTTTACATACACAGTGCTTCCCAAGTATGAATAAATTGCAAGTTTTCTTGTATTATCATAGCCGGTATAGGTTCCATTTGTGGTAACATCGCCGTATCTATCTTCTGTCCATCCTGAACGTAAAGAATAAAACGGCAAACCAAGTATCCATTTACTTGCTGGAAACCCTCTTGATTCAATTGATTCTCCAAACCCACTCATAGATGCCTGTATTTGTCGCCCTGATGCTGTCCAAATTGTTGTTGTATTATAAAGTGGGGCATTATATGTATCCCATCCATAACCACTTTGAATAGCATAATCGCAGTACTGATGTATAGTTCCCCAGTCAACGCCAGCATCATAATAGCCGGTTGTTGTGTAAAAAGTAAGAATTCTTGGTGTACCAAAATAATCATTGCCAGATGCTTTTACTGCATTATAGAGTTGCTGCATAAAGGCAGTAAAATTTGCTTTATCAGATGATGATGGAAATTCCCAATCAATATCAACACCATCATAACCCTGTGTTGTCATTAAACTGATTATATTATTCACCAATGTTGTTCTCTGCGATGGGTCTGCACAAATAGTAGAAAAATAGGTGCTGCCATTTTGCCCACCAACTGAAAACAAACAACGTGTATTATTTAAATGAGCTGTATTAATTAATGCTGATTTTCTTAAACTTGATGAGTCAAGCGTTCCTCCAGAACCCGGTACTGCAAAAGCATCAAGAACATGGGTTAAAGCATCCCAATCAATTGAATTTAATGACCAGCCAGAGGGATTGTTCCATGAGCCAAGGTAGCCGAAAACTTTAAAGCACGGTTTTGAATATAAATTGTTTAAATTCGCTACTAAAAATAAAACAATGATAAATAATTTAATAATTTTTTTCATAAATTTTCTCCTTTCTTATTTAACGTAAAATCTTATTAAAAAATATAACAATTAAAATTTATTTTGTCAAGTTTTCCGTTAAAAATTTTAGTTTTAGACAAATAGTCAATAAAAAAGTTTCTATTTTTGTAGATAAAATGTAATGATTAACGTAAATTTATTTTACAATGATAAATTTATTTATACTGGAAATAATTTGTTTTTTACCGTCATTTACAATAATTATATAATAGTAAGTCCCATTAGCAAAATTATTTAATTCATTATTAACATTTATATTGTTATATCCTATATTTATATTTTCTTTTTTAATTTCCTTAATAAATCTAAAGCCGACTGTATAAATTTTTATAACAGCATAGTCAGCTTTTTTTGTAATTGCAAATTTTATAAAAGCATTTCCAGCCCCATTATTCGGTTGTGGATAAAATACAATTGAATTTTTTACAAATTCAAGTTCATTGCTTTCAACAGGTGGTTCAATTATAGATGCAGTATTCGTAGATGTTGGAGTAATTTGCAGCGTTGGAGTAAAAGTTGGTGTATTAGTTGCTGTCCGACTCATAGTTGCCGAAACGGTCACAGTACTTGTTCTTGTTGCTGTATTTGTCAATGTACTTGAATTTGTTGGAGTATTAGTTGCTGTATTGCTAAATGTATTTGTTAATGTTGGACTATTTGTTACTGTATGTGTTGTCGTGGCAGTCCTCGTATTCGTTCCTGTAAATGTATTTGTCGGTGTCCTTGTTGGTGGTTGCGTGCCTGTAACTGTTTCTGTATTTGTAAATGTTTTAGTTGGCGTATTGGTAATTGTAAAACTGCTTGTTGATGTAAATGTTTCTGTATTTGTCAACGTATTTGTTGCTGTATTTGTTCCGGTATCAGTAGGCATTGGCGTATTTGTATTTGTTTCTGTTGATGTGTTTGTTACTGTATTTGTCCGCGTACTTGTAACTGTATTTGTATTCGTTGATGTTGCGGTTGCCGTATTTGTCATTGTATTTGTCCTTGTATTTGTCGGTGTCCAGGTTGGTGGTTGCGTGCCTGTCACTGTTTCTGTATTTGTAAATGTTTTAGTTGGTGTATTGGTAATTGTAAATGTCTCTGTGTTTGTCAATGTATTTGTAAAACTGTTTGTTGGCGTTGATGTTCTGGTAAATGTTATTGTATTTGAAGCTGTATTTGTTGCGGTACTGGTATTTGTCCCTGTATTTGTTGGCGTATTCGTTTTCGTACTTGTTAATGTATTTGTCCCTGTGCTGGTTACCGTGTTAGTCATCGTATTTGTTGGCATTGCTGTATTCGTGTTCGTTGTTGTTGCTGTACTTGTTGGCGTATTTGTTCTTGTACTGGTTGCAGTGTTCGTTATTGTATTTGTTAAAGTATTTGTATTCGTGCTGGTTGCTGTATTTGTCATAGTGCTCGTTCTGGTATTTGTTAAACTGTTTGTCGGTGTTGATGTTCGCGTAAATGTTACAGTATTTGAAGCAGTATTTGTAGGTGTTGGTGTTAAAGTGCCCTGAATAATTTCAATTGCAGAAAATTTTGCAAGGTCAACAGTAGATGATGAAGTTATATCAATTATCCCATCTGTTATATTAAACACAAATTGTTTTGCAACTGCCCGATCAGGTCCTCCTGTATCTGCTATTATATCATAATTTGTTAAAACCGGTGTTCCTTCTATGCTAACTGAAAATACCCTTTGTCCTGTACTTGTATAATAAAATTCTGAAAAATAAAGGATTATTGTATATTGCCCGTTTGGAACATCAAATCTGTAAGTTGGATTATCAAATCTTTCAGTATAATAAAGTGTATCATCAACTGTATTTAAAACTTCTCCTGGTGTTGAATCTGTTCCAACCTGACCACCAACATAACCCCAAGAACCAGCAGTATATGCTTTATCTGCCTGCCACACTCTCCCATCCCCACCAGTATATTGTGGCCCACCGCAATTAACACGGATAGGTGTTACAACTGGCGTAGGTGTTATTGTTGATGTATTTGTAAAAGTGGATGTAAATGTCTTTGTAGGCGGGGTCCCTGTAACAGTTGATGTTGATGTATTTGATGGTGTGTTTGTTCTGGTATTGGTAAATGTAAAACTCGGTGTATTTGTAAAAACCGAAGTGTTGGTTGGAGTATTTGTTCTTGTTGCTGTTGCAGTATTAGTTAATGTATTTGTGCGTGTACTTGTTGGTGTATAAGTTTTTGTAGCAGTAAATGTATTTGTCGGCGTCCCTCCTGCACAACTCTGCGTTTTAATTGTATTCCATAAATCTGTTAAAGGATGAATTTGAGAAATTTCCCAGATTGCAATTCCAGGTCTTGACTCATTTCTAATATATGCAAGTTTATCGGTATAACCCTGGTTATCAGTAAACCATTGCCCGGAATAATTACCTTCTGCATAAGTTGTGTTATAGGAAGTAAAAGCCCCATGATTACCCCATGAAACTCCTCCGGGCTGAGAATAAAATGGTAAACCAAGAATGAATTTTGCACGTGGAAATCCACGCGAAATTATACTGCCTGCAAAACCATGAATAGAATTCTCAAATACATATCCAGCTGCAGATGTCTGGGTTCCAGTATTTCGTAATGGTGCATTTGCAGGATTTCCCCAATCATAACCACTCTGAATTGCATAATCAACATAATTGCCAATTGTCCCCCAATCAACCCCATCATCATAATATCCAGTTGTTGTATAAAAAGTCAATTCCCTTGGCTGCCCGTCATAACCATTTCCTGATGCTTTAACTGCATTATATAATTGCTGCATAAATGCCATAAAATTATCTTTATCCCAGCTTCTCGGAAACTCCCAATCAATATCAATTCCATCATAGCCATAATTTTTCATTATGCTAATTAAATTGTTTACAAAGGTTGACCTGTAAGTTGAACTTGTTGCTGAAGCAAAACCACTACTGCCTGTTGCCCCACCAACTGAAAACATACATCTGGTATTTTTTGAATGTGCTTTATTTACAAGTGTTGATAAACGCAATTGCGATGTGCTCACAGTTCCATTTGAATTTGGTATTGCAAAAGCATCAATGACATGGGTTAATGCATCCCAGTCAATTGAATCAAGTGTCCAACCAGAAGGCGCTGACCAGGAACCAAGATAACCATAGACACGGCAGCAGGGTTTTGAATACGATGTTACAGGAAAAATTATAATCGTATAGAAAATCATTGAAATTAAGAAAAATTTTTTTATCATAAAAATCCTTTTTACGTTAATATTCTGTTTTATATTATAAAACATATTTTTATTTTAGACAACAATTATTAAAAAAGGTTTCTCGTTAAAATAGAAATTTCTCAATGTTTATCGTAAAATTATCTTTTCCTTTATTTTTATGTATTAAATTAACCCAGCAATGAAAGACATTTAATTTTTTAAATAAAATAAAATTATGACATTCTTGGGCAATATTCTTGAAACCTGTTATTAAAGTTCAAGCAGGGACTTCAAGTGCTTTTCTCCTCTCCCTTTTGACTGTCCATTACCAACATTTTTAATTTTTAGCCCGTGGCTGGCAGCCAGGCAATTTTTTGAATAAAATCAGGACGTTTAGGGACTATATTCTTGAGACCTGTTATTAAAGTTCAAGCGGGGATTTCAAGTGCATAGGTTTCCGCGTAAGCCGAGTGCTCCACTTTGTTTTTGTACTGCCAAAAATCCAACCCATGTTGTTAGCAAATTTAGGCATTTTCTGATTTTCCATAAAAAAATTGAATGTGCTGCCTGCCACGGGCTAACTTGTGGGCAATGGTTAGCCCTTTTGATGGGGAGGGATAAGGGAGAGGATGAAAGTATGCAAGAGTCGTTTTGAATGTAATTTTCCTCTCTTTCTTTCCAACACTGGAAAGAAGAAAAATAAAAACAAATCCCTCTGTGTCTCTCTTTAGAAAAGGGAGAAATTAAAAAATGAAAAAATTGCTCTGGCATTTGCCATGTTTTTACCTCGATTGCTTGCTATCAATCCAACATCTCAAAAAACATGGCTGGTACCAGGCAATTTTTGAATAAAATTATGACATTCTGAGATTTTATTCTTCGGACCTATTATTAATTTTCAAACGGTAAATTATTGTGGTTCAGCTTTTTGTCTCTGCCTTATGTAAAGATTTTTTTATAATTATAATATACTTTTATTTTCCAATTAGAAATCCAAGACCATTTTAATTTAGAGTGCAGCCCTATTCTTAAATATAATATTATTATAAAATCACGGTAGCAATTTTGCGGGTAAAAGCAAAATAAAAAGCATTAAAAATAATTTTTTTATTTTATTTCTTTTCCATCTTTATCATAATTTATACTTGAAATTTCAACACCATCTTTAAATAATTTTTGGCATTCCAGAACTCCTGATTCATAATAAATTTTATAAATCCCATCCGGTTTTCCATCTTTATATTTTGCCTCTACCTTTTTTTGTCCTGATTCATAAAACATTGTAAATGCCCCATCTTCCTTGCCATCCTTATATGAACCAATAACTTCAACAGCTCCTGAAGGATAATAAAGTTTATATGGTCCATCTTCTTTACCATTTTTATATAAACCCTCAATTTTTAATTCACCTGTTCTGTAATAAATTCTGTAAGGTCCTTCTTCTTTTCCCTCAACATAATTTACTTCAAGTTTTAATACACCATTTTCATAATAAAGTTTGTGTGGCCCATGCTCTTTTCCATTTAAAAAATAACCTTCTATACGTATCGCGCCATTTTCATAATAATTTTTATAAGGTCCTTCCCTTTTACCTTCCATATATGTTTCTTCAGCCATTACCTTGCTGGAAGGATAATAAAGTGTAAAAAGTCCTTCACTTTTATCATTAACATAAATTCCTTCAACTTTCACTACACCTGATTCATAAAACACTTTGTATGTCCCTTCTTTTTTTCCATTCACATAGGTCCCTTGCACTTTTATTTTTCCAGATTCATAAAAAATTTTATATGGTCCATTTTTTATTCCATTTTTATAAATTTCTTCTATTTCAATATTTCCATTTTCATAATATCCTCTGTAAACCTGTTCTCCATCTTCATTTATAAATTGTTCGGATTTTAAATTTCCTGATTCATAATATGTTTTGGATTCCCATTGTAAAATATTATTTTTATAAATTCCTGTGGATTTTAATTTGCCACTCTCATAAAAGACCTTAAATGGTCCATCAACAACTCCATTTTTATATGTAACTTCCTGTTTTAATGCTCCATTTTTATAATAATAACGAACAATTCCTGTTATAATCTCATTATTTTCAAAAACAATTGTTGTTTGTTGTTCCACTCCATTTTCATTAACAAAAATTGTTAAAACTTCACCATCTATTGTCTGTCCTGTTTTTGTAATATGACCATCTTCATCATAAATCCATTCTGCAATCTGTTCGCCATTTTTAAAAAATAAGTCTGAATTTCCTTGTTTTATACACGTAATCTCTGTCATATTCACACCTTTCATATTTTTATTTATTTTAACAAGGAAAAGGAAAAATGGCAATAATACAAATTCACACAAGTAATGGATTTAAAATTTTATTTTTAAATCACCCAATAGTAGGTGAATAATTAAAAAAATTTTTATAATTTTTGTTTGTTTTTAAATATATTTTTATATGTAATGCATCAGTTATGGGAGGTAATAATAAAAATTGAAAATCCCTCTTAATCTCCCTTTTGAAAAGGGAGAAATAAAAACGAAAAAATTTTTTTAATTTCCCCTCTTTTTTAAAGAGAAGAAAGGGGAGATTTTATGCAGGTAAAAAAAGTAAAGCAAAACAATTTCTTTATATTTTATAAAAACCTGCTATCACTGAGGGGATACTTTTATATTTTGATTTTTCCCTGAAAATCGCTATCGCGATTTTCAGGGATCTCTTTAAAATCGTAATAGTGATTTTCAGTTAAGCTTCATTTTTTTATTTCATTAAAAATTTCATTTAAAAATATATTTTCATTATCTATGAAATCCCCTGTTATCTCCCAGACAAAAACTCCACCCAAATTCTTATTTTTAGCAAAATCCACTTTTGCTCTTATTGACCTTGCATTATCATAACTGATTATATTTTTTCCGCCTGGCTGAATTAAATAAGGAACAAAAGAATCTTCATCCCATTTTTCAACCCATCCATATCCAATTAATTTATGTATATCGTAATAATTCAGATATTCATCACTGCAGCCCGAAGAACATTTTTCATACATCTGTGAACAGGTTAAAAATTTTCTTCCATAAAATGGAATCCCGAGATTTACTTTTTCCGCTTTTACCCCGCGTGTATTTACTATGTAATCAATTGCAGACGCACAGCTTCCATTATCAAAACCATCCTTTCCTGAATAAAGCGGTGCATTGTGACCACAATGGTCTGACCAGGAACCGTGGAAATCATAAGTCATAACATTATAAAAATTAACATATTTATCCATTTCTTTGTAATCGAGCCATTGGGCATAATAATCCCCAGGACTCACAGCCATAGTAATTAAGTAATCAGGTGCCGGACCTGCCGAATTTAAAAACTTGTTTTTTATTTCTTTTAAAAGCAATACAAAATTTTTTTTATCACCGAGTCCTTCTGGAAATTCCCAGTCAAAATCAATACCATCGTATTTATATTCCCTTAAAAATTTTTCCACATTTTCTGCAAACAATTTTCTTAATTCTTCCGAACCGGCTATACGCCTGAATGCAGCAGTTGCTGTCTGGTCAGCCCCACCAATTGAAACTAAAACTTTTACGCCTGCCCTGTGAGCATCATCAATTAAATCCGGTTCCAAAAAACCACCAGGATAATTAATTTCGCCCTGCGTTGTTGGCGCAATAAATGAATGACATATATGTGTAACTTTTTGCAATGGTATTTTACTTGACCTGTATTGCGGATTCCAGTATGGATAATAAACAATAATTCTTTTATCATTTATTTTTTTCTCCGGCATAACCGTGGGTGTTGGCGTAACTGTAGGGGTTTTTGAAATTAATTTTATATTATCAAAATAAATTTCCTGAACATTATTTTGCTTTTTATCCACAAATACAAAATTTAATCTGTCAATTCTGTCATTTTCATTTATTGCATCTTCTTTATCTTTTGCTTGCTTAAAATTAAATTCAAAAAATACCTTATTTTTTCCACGCGTTAAAAGTGCATCATTAGCAATCTTTTGATAAATTTTTTGCGCCTCAAGGCAATCTGCAAAAAGCAACATATCATAAAATTCCTGACTCGCATTTTCATTAAAAGGTATATAAACATCTAAAGAAATCCCTTTAAAATCCTTAAATTTTTCCGGCTTAAAATCAGATAAAATTGCTATATCATCTTTTATTAAATTGTTATTTATAATTTTAATTTTTAAAGCGAATTTACCAGAAGTTATTGCATTTTTTTCTTCGTCTGTTATTTTTCTTTCCGCTCCATTTCCAATCCAGGTTCCATTTTCTTTTAATGTTTCACAATCATTTAACAAAACATCGCTTGAAAAAGAAAAGTTAGTCAAAATAAAAGATGTAACTATAAAAATTAAAAATTTTTTCATATTCCCCCCTTTTATATTCTTTCAGTTTTTTTGTTCATATTAAGTATTTCATCATTTATATCTGCTTTTAAAAGTTCATCAAGCGATACAGGAATAACAATATTCCAGTTTTTTTCACTTATAATTCCCGGTGTATTTATCCTTAAATCCCATTTATCCCAATTTTTAAAATAACTGCCAAGGGAAAGCAAATCAAAAATATTCTGAATGGAAAAAATTGATTTTGTTTCCCCAACTTTTAATAATGCACTTTTAACAAATTCATAAGTTACTTTTTTAATATCAAGGTTTCCTTCTCCGAGAAATTTTAAAAACTTCTGTTTTTCATCGTAAATTTCTCTATGTAAATCATAAAACATCCAACCATCATCTCTTGATTTTCCTAATGTCTTTAATACCTGTTCTGGATTATCAATATGCTTTTTCCAGATTAATCTATTTTTTTTCTCATCTTTATAATCAAATAAATTATTTAATATAAAATTAAAATCAAATTTATGTTCTTCACATATTTTTTCAATTAATAATATATCAACACTACCAGCTTCATTTTCCCACCATGTAATCAAAGGTGTCATATCATGTGTGGAAACAACAGCAATTGAATTTTCTCTGTATTCGTCCACTTTTTTAAACTCGTATGTTTTTCCCCAATCCCGCATCCATCTTTGGACATCCATTCCAGTTATTGAAAACTCTTTTAAAGTTTTAAAAGAACACGCAGGAACAACCCCTAAATCTTCAGCACAGGGAAGCATTTCTGTGGTTTCTATCATTACATTTATTATTTTTTTCCCATGTTCTTCCCATTTACTTTCATCTGCAGGGTCAAAAACTCCATTTAAGCCATAGGTGTTTTCTGGTTCATCACGTTTTATTGTCCATACTCTAAAAAGCCCAACAAAATGGTCAATCCTAAACATATCATAAAAATTTTCAGCATACTTTAATTTTTCCTTTAAATAAATATAATTTTTTTCTTCTATTTTTTCCCAGTTATAAGGTGGCATTCCCCATCTTTGACCTTTTGCAAAGTACATATCAGGTGGAGCACCTGCTGTAAGGTCCATCTTAAAAAATTCTTTATTTGCCCAGACATCTGCCGAATCCCTTGAAACAAGAAAGGGTAAATCCCCAAAAATAAAAACCCCTTTTTTATTAACATACTCTTTTACTTCTTTAAATTGTAAGTAAATCTGCCATTGCAACCATCTGTAAAAATTTATTCTGTCAAAATTTTCTTGCTGAAATTTATCTATTTTTTCACTATTTTTATTTTTAAATTCTTCTTCCCAGTCCTCCCATGATTTCTCATTATTTTTTTCCTTTAAAACTGAAAAAATCGCATAATCATTTATCCAAAAATTATTTTTATCAACAAAATCCTCAAATTCTTCTGGTATTTTTTCTAATGACTCATATATATTCCATAGTATTTTAAGTTTTTCCTTTTTTATTCCGTAATCAACTCTTTTTTTTATAGTAAAATTTTCCTTTAATTTATAAATTACAGGCAAAAATTTTTTTATATCCGGAATTTTTAAATTAAATAAATTCAAATAAATAGGGTCTAAAGCAAAAGTTGAAATGCAATCATAGGGTGTAAATTTATAAAAAGTATCATTTAACGGCAATAATTGAATTATAGAAAAATTACATTTTTTACACCAATCAGCAATTAATTTAATATCATAAACATCTCCGATACCAATTGAATTTGACGAATAAACAGAAAAAAGCGGAACCAAAACCCCTGCTCTTCTTTTTATACCAATTTTCTCCCATTGTTTTTTTGTTTTTGATTCCAAAAATTTCATATAGATACTTTCATCATATAGCATAAAAAATTCTCCTTGCATTAATTTTTTATAAAAACATATTAAATTATAAATGATATTTTTTTATTTGTCATTAAAATTTAATTATCCTGAAAATCGCGATAGCGATTTTGGGAATAAGTAACCCCTAATTCTATGTTTTTATATACGTTTATTTACTCGCAATGTTGCATCTTAAAAAACATGGCTGGTGCCAGACAATTTTTGAATAAAATCAGGACGATTAGGGGCTATATTCTTGAGACCTGTTATTAAAATTCAAGCGGGGATTTCAAGTGCATAGGTTTCCGCGTCAGCCGAGTGCCCCACTTTGTTCTTGTGCCACTAAAAATCTAACCCCTTGTTAATAGCAAGTTACGGCATTTTCTGATTTTCCATAAAAAAATTGAATGTGCTGTATAACACGTGCTAACTTGTGGGTAATGGTTAGTTTATGGAAGAGGATGAAGGAATCCAAGAGGTTACTTGAAAGCAATCTCCCCCTCTCTCTAACTCTCTCCCACGCAGGGGAGAGAGAAATTTTTTAATTGCAAATTGTAAATTGTAAATTAACAGGCGCACTGTTTAAAAGGGAAGAAAGGAATTCCCCTCGCCCTTTGATGGGAGAGGGATAAGGGAGAGGGTGAAAGTATGCAAGAGGCGTTTTGAATGTAATTTCCCTCTCTTTCTTTTCAACACTAGAGAGAAGAAATATAAAACAAATCCCTCTGTATCTCCCTTTAGAAAAGGGAGAAATTAAAAAATGAAAAAATTGCTCTGGCACCAGCCATGTTTTTATTCCCGGTTGCCTATTAATATATAGAAATCACAAAAAAAATTGAATATGCTGCATAACACGAGACTAACTTGTGGGCAATAGTTAGCACGAATTGGGGAGAGACGAAAAATAAAAACAAATCCCTCTGTGTCCTGTTTTTTAATTCCCCTCTTTTTAAAAGAGTTATCATGAAAGTGGCTGTTCCAAAGAAAATAGGAT
>Ga0123519_10011164_pt1 | contig 13296 bp, 9 predicted proteins | sample YelNatPaOPRAMG02_FD_87396 | JGI IMG/M metagenome (GOLD analysis project Ga0123519, IMG submission 87396) | Hot spring microbial communities from Yellowstone National Park - Yellowstone National Park OP-RAMG-02 (version 2) | ecosystem: Environmental > Aquatic > Thermal springs > Hot (42-90C) ...
TAATAAAAAATTTTCTTTTTTGGGAAGTCACCCCCATTATTTTTTTCTTTTTTCTAACAAGGAACAATATTTTTTGTTAGTCTTTCAAGTTGAATAAAATATAAAAAAATATTTTTTTATTTTGGGAAAAGTCTGCTTACCATTTTTCTTACATAATAAAATTTTATTTCTGGTGGGGAAATCTCATATTCATTTTTAAAAATAAAAAATATTTTTTTGTTGGGGGAAGCCTCCCCCTCGCTGTGTCGCCGCGAAGCGTCTCGCCCGCCCTGGCGGGACATAGGCAGGGATGGAGCGAGGGGGAGGCTTCCCCCACATAAATAATTAAATAATTAATAATTAAAAAAATAAACATAGCAAAAAAGAGGCTTACAACACCTAAATAAATTTAATGATTTATCTGTTTTTATTATTTATTATTTGTAAATTTTAAAACAAATAATTAATAAAATAAAGAAATGGAAGCTAAAGTATTATAATTTTGGGTTTTTAATTTATAAATAACAATTATTTATTCCATATTATAAAAAGAAACAAAAGCTTACAAAATAGATTCATTATTTTTACAAATTTTACCAGTTTATTCATTAATTTCATTTATACTTACTGCTAAATTTTTAAAATCAAATTCTTAATTATCTTTTCTTCTTCCTATTTTATGTCAAATTGGTTCAATTTAAAAGAATATATACTCAATTTATAAAACACAAAAAATTAACTCTTTAATATTAAACAGGTTATATATGACCTACTTGAAGAAATACTTATGATTTTTCAAAATGGCTTTTAATATTGAACATAAATAAATCAAAAAATATCAATATAAATTGAAGCGCTTTCTTTAAAAACCGATAAAAATAAAAATGGTAATTGTTATTTAATTAAAGGGGAAAAGATGAAAATATCTGCCAGTGATATTTTATTAAATTCATATAATATATCTCACAAAGAATCATATACTTACGAAAAATTAAAAATGTGGGATAAAAAATATTCTCTAACTTACGAGAATAAAGACGGAATTTTAAACTCAAATATTTCTTATGAAATAAAAAATGAACAAAAAAGTGTTTTTGCAAACCCTAATATTTTTCTTGATAAAAATCTTTTACCTGAAAATGATGTTGTAGAGAAAAAATTAAAAAAAATATTAGATAATTTTATATCAGATATTAAGACACAAATAATAAAAGATATGGTTGAGATGCTTACTGGTAAAAAGATAAAAGTTTTAAAATTAAGCGATATAAAAAAAGAATGTGAAGAATGTGAAAATACAGAATTACAAAATATTGAAAATTCTCAAAATACAAGTAATTCTTCTACTCAACTCCAAGGATGGGGAATTGATTACTCTTATAAGGAAGTTAAATATATAAAAGAAGGTTTTAATTTTGAAGCAAAAGGTAGTGTTACAACATCAAACGGCATAAAAATAAATTTTGATGTAACCCTTCAAATGAGCAGTGAAAAATATGAAGAAATATCTGTTTCTTTTAAGGCTGGTGATGCACTAAAGGATCCTCTTATTCTGGATTTAACTGGAGAAGGTATTGGATTTTTACAAGAAAGGTTTGAATTTGATATTGATAGTAATGGAATGAATAAATATATTTATACACCTAAACAAAATTGTGGCTTTTTAGCTTATGATAAAAACGGGAATGGAATAATTGATAACGGAAGGGAACTCTTTGGGCCTTCAAGTGGAAATGGATTTTTGGAGCTTCTTAAACTAGATCAGGATAAAAATGGTTGGATAGATGAAAATGATTCTGCATTTAATAATTTAAAAGTGTGGCAAAAAGATCAAAACAATAACGATATTGTAAAATCCTTAAAAGAAGTAGGAATTGGTGCAATTTATACAAAAGATGCAAAAACACTTTTTACTATAACCAATAGTAAAGAAGAACAAATTGCATTGTTACGAACAACAGGCATTTATTTGTATGAAAATGGAAAAGCAGGAACTATAAGTGAAGTTGATGTAGTAGTGTAAATTAAAAAATAAATAAAAAATAAATCTTCTGTTAGAATAAAATTCTACACACTCCAGCCTTGTCCTGAAAAATGTTTGCAGTTTTTATGTGAGATGCCTTCACTTTTATTATTTATAATTTTTTTATATAAATACAATAATACTTTTAATTTTATAATCATTGTTGAATAAATAATGCTATCATTTTTTTTAAGTAACTAGGGAAGTGCTTTTTTCATTTCTTATCCAACAGTCTCTGTTTAATTAGAACATTTTTTGTTTTTGTATGTTTTCCATCTTTTGTTCAAAATTTTAGGGAACTTACTTAACTTTTTGTGTCTGGTCATGGAATCTTGTGATAAATAGTTGATTAATTTCTTAAAGAAATTCGCAAAAAGCGGTCATAGGTTACCATTTGCTCTTTCTTAGTTTTTCTAAGACAATATACAACTATTTTTCTGGTGTTTTATGTGATTGGAAATAATTTCCTGGATTTATTTTAATTTACTTCGTGTCTACTATGCAAATTTTTTATAATATTTGTTGGTGTAAATAGGTTTTATAACAGTTACCGAGCCCGACGAAGCATAGCTTCTGGATACTTGATAAAACTAAAATAATGCATTTTTTTAAATAATATGATTTATGCATGTGGGGGTATTTAGACTAATATTTATTGCATAAAGATTCAAACTGGATTAAGGCTTTGTTAAAATCATCAATTAATTTTATTGAACAAATCTTTTTATTAAATTCTTTTGTATAATTTTTAGAATAATCAAACGCTCAAACAAAAACTGTAATAATTACTTAAATTAAGTTGTAATATTAACTCCTGATAAAATATAATCAAATAATGTCTATAATGCTTTTTATATGGTTAAATGTTTTGGGAGCTTTGCCATTGTTATAACATTCTAATTAATCTTTTTTACTATTCTTTTTATTAAATATATAAAATTCTTATTAAGTATTATATAATCAGACAAAATTCTTTAATAACTTACCTTGTTTAAATAATCACAATTTACTAACAATAATTTAACAATAATTTAAAAATATTTTAATATAAAAGATATTATATTATCTAATATTAATAAACTTAATTGTAAAAAAATTTACATTGTTTTTATATTTAAAAATTATGAAATCAAAAAAACAAAATCATAATCTTTTATATATTGCAGTTATAGAAGTTGGCACAACTGCGATAACAATGACAATTGTAGAAGCAGACTCGTTAGAAAAAATAAAGCAAATAGATTTTCTTAAACAATCTGTAAGTATAGGAAAAGATACATTTACAAAAGGATATATAGAAAAAGCAACAATAGAAGAATGTGTTTTGGTGCTTAAAAATTTTAAGAGAGTTCTTTATGAATACGGAATATCTCAAGAAGAGCAAATAATTGCCGTTGCAACAACCGCTGTTCGTGAGTCTGCCAATAGAGATGCTTTTTGTGACCGTATTTATATAGCAACAGGAATTAAGGTAAGAATTTTAGATAATATGGATATAGTAAGATATACTTACATTTCATTAAAATGGTACCTAGATAAAAATCTATATTTATTAAGAAATTTAAATATAGTATGTGAAATAGGAGGCGGAACAACCGAAATACTTCTTCTTTCAAAAGGGAGTATTATTTCTATTCATTCTTTTAGGATTGGTTCATTAAGGCTTAGAGAATCTTTAGAAAAATTAAATCTTAGTTTAAAAAAGCAGATTGTTTTATTGGAAAACGAAATTAATCATGCTATAACCCAAATTATAAAAGTTATACCGCCAACAAAAAATAAAAATCTAATAAGTGTTGGACGCGATATGCGTTTTGCGGCTCAAATATTAGTTACTAATTATAATCCAGAAATTCTAACAAGAATCCCAATAACAAGATTAGAAAAATTAGTAAGAGAAATTTCTTTACTTTCTTTAGATGAATGCGTAAAAAAATATAAAATTCCATATCAGGAAGCAGAAACTCTTTTACCTACCCTTCTTTTTTATTGTATGCTTGGTAAAGAATTAAAACAGAAAAATATTATTGCTTCAAACATTTCTATGTCAAATGGCATAGTGCTGTCTCAAATCCAAAAAGATTCTTTAAATGTGGATTTTAAAAAACAAATAATAAAATCAGCATGGGAGATTGCAAAAAAATATAAGGTAGACGAAAAACACGCACAGCACGTTTTAAATTTATGTAAAACATTATTTAATTATCTGAAAGAAGAACATAAATTAAACTTATGGCATGAATTGCTTCTTAGTGTTGCAGCTATACTTCATGATACTGGCATGTTTATTTCAACAAGGAGTCATCACAAACATTCTATGTATATAATCCTTAACAGCGAAATATTTGGTCTTTCTTTAGATGATATAATTCTTATTTCTTTAATAGCAAGATACCATAGGCGAGCCTCACCAAAACCCACTCACGAAGAATATGCAAAATTAGAAAGAGAAGCAAAACTTACTGTTTGCAAATTGGCAGCAATACTTCGCGTTGCCGATGCTTTAGACAGGACGCATCGACAGAAAATATCTTGTTTTGAATGTAAAAAAGAAAAAGACAAATTTGTAATTGTTGCTTCTAAGGTAGACGATGTTTCTGTAGAACAGCTTGCTCTTCAAAATAAGGCAGATATGTTTGAAGACATTTATGGAATGAGTGTTGTTATAGAAAAAAAAGGATAATAATCATGAAAATAAAAGGCAAAAAAGAACCTTTATTTCTTAACAGAGAATTATCATGGCTTGATTTTAATCATAGAGTACTTGAATGCGCTTGCGACAACTCAATTCCTCTTCTTGAACGTCTTAAATTTCTTGCTATTACCGGCTCAAATTTAGATGAATTTTTTATGGTTAGAGTTGGTGGATTGCAAATTCTTGCACAGCAGAGCCAGATAAAAAAGGATATATCAAAAAAAACACCCAAAGAGCAATTAGAAAGCATATACAAAAAAACTACAAAGTTTGTGTGGGAACAAAGCAAGTGCTTTATTGAAATTAAAAAACAATTGTTAAAAGAAGGAATAGAGTTTAAAAAATCTCACGAACTCACTAATAAACAAAAACAACATGCAGAACGTATTTTTGAAACAGAAATAAAACCTATTCTTAATCCTATTGCTTTACAAAGTGGAGAAAAATTGCCATTATTATCAAATAAGGTTGTATATTTCGCAGTAAGATTGACTTTGCCACAAGAACAAAAAGAAATTATTCCCCCAAATCAAAAATCCCAAAAGAGGGTTGTTCAAAAGATAATAGTTTTTCCTTTTGCTGGTAACTTAAATAGATTTATTTCTCTACCTTCAGATAAAGGGTCTTGTTTTATTCTTTTAGAAGATTTACTGGAACTGTTTTTATATCAATATTTTCCTAAAGAACAAATTAAAGAAACGTGTTGCTTTCGCATAACAAGAAATGCAGAAATATCTGTTCAGGAAGACGATGCTCACGACTTGCTTATGGCAATGGAAGACATTATAGAAGAAAGAAAGCGTGGACATATTGTTAGGTTAGAACTTGGTGCCAATGCCTCATGGGTGTTTGAAACAGTATTATCGGGGTTGCTTAATCTAAAGCAAGACAGTTTATTTAGAATAAATTATCCACTTGATTTATCCTGTTTTATGCAGATAACAAGATTATCGGGTTATGATAATCTTAAATATAAACAATTTCAAACAAAAATTTCTACCGAGTTAAAAACTGCTTTAGTGTTTGATATATTAAACAAAAAAAATGTTTTGCTTTACCATCCTTACGATAGCTTTGATTATGTGGTTAGATTTATTAAAGAATGTGCAAAAGATCCTAATGTTATAGCAATAAAACAAACACTTTATCGCACAAGCAGAAAAAGCCCAATAATTTCTGCATTAAAAGAAGCTGCTATGGCCGGAAAATATGTTACTGCCTTAGTAGAATTAAAAGCAAGATTTGAAGAAGAAAAAAATATAGAATGGGCAAAAGAACTTGAAGATGCCGGAGTTACAGTAATTTATGGAGTAAAAGATTTAAAAACACATGCAAAAATATTTATAGCAATAAGAAGAGAAGCCAATCAAATAAAAAGATATGTTCATTTTGGTACAGGAAATTATAACGAAATAACAGCCGGAATATATAGTGATGTTTCTTTTTTAACATCCGAAGAAACAATTTGCTCAGATGCAACTACTTTCTTTAATTCTATAACAGGAAATACCCAGCCTGTTGGCTTTCAGAAAATAGAATCTGCTCCTTATGGTTTAAGAAATTTTGTTATATCTCTAATTCAATCAGAAATACAAAATAGCCTTGAAGGTAAAAAAGCATTTATAAGGGCTAAAATGAATTCTCTAACAGACCCTCAGATAATAAAAATGCTTTATCAGGCTTCTTTGGCTGGGGTAAAAATTCAGCTTAACATAAGGGGAATATGTTGTCTTATACCAAGAGTAAAAAATTTAAGTGAAAACATTACAGTAAAAAGCATAGTAGGAAGATTTCTTGAACATGCTAGAATATGGCACTTTTACAATGGAGGCAGCAATAAAGTTTTTATCAGCACTGCCGATTGGATGGAAAGAAATCTGGATAAGAGGGTAGAATTGGTTGTTCCAATAGAAGATAAAAAATCTAAAGAAAGACTTATTCAAATTCTTGATTTATGTTTTAAAGATGTAAAAAATTCATGGGTGCTTTGTGAAGATGGTATATGGCTCAGATTAAAAGAAAAACACAAAGATAAAAAAGAAATAGACTGCCATGCAGAGTTTCTTAAGGAAAGTTTAAAAGAAATAGCAAAAGAAAAAATGAGAAAAAGAACAATTTTTGAAGTCCATAAACCAACAAAATCTAAAAAATAAAAAATTATTATATAATGCCTTTAAATTATAAAATAGAAGACTTGTGCAGGAAATATAAAAACGAAGATATACATTCTCAATTTGTTAGAGACATTGCCTTAAAAATATTTGATAATGTTTATTTAGATTTACGTATTCCTTTTTCTTTAAGACCTCTTTTAGAGGCTTCTGCACTTTTGCATGATATTGGTTATGCAAAAAATCCTTCAAATCATCATTTTGAGAGTTTTGAGATAGTAATTAAAAATGGAATTTATGGATTTAATAAAAACCAGTGTGAAATAATTGCAGGTGCAATACTTTTTCATAGAAAAGATTATGCAAAAGCATATTTGAGCCCTTTTTTTAAGAATATACAAAAAAAAGAACAAGCTTTGGCTTTAGGATCTATTCTTAGAATTGCCGATGGACTTGATCATGGGCATATTCAAAACACTTCTATATTGTCAATAAGAAAAGAAAATAAAAGTTACATTGTTACGGTTACATGTGCCGGATATAAAGGTAATATTCAATGGGCTCAGCAAAAAGCAGATTTATGGGAAAAAATATTTGGTTTATCATTAAAAATTAAAGAAGAAAAAACAGAGCGAAACCATATTAAATATTATGGCATTGTTAATAAAAATGACAGTCCTATTAACATGGCAAGAAAGCTTTTATTTTATCACTATAGAATTGTTACAGAACAATATAATAAAATATTTACCAGCGAAAATGAAGAAGCACTACACGATGCGAGAGTCGCATTAAGAAGGTTTAGATCTGTTTTAAGGTTGTTTGAGCCATTTTTACCCTCAAAAAATTGCGTTGATATTAATAAAAAAATATCTAAAATATGTTTGTTATTATCGCCAATACGAGATAACGATGTATGGAGGGAATTTTTATTTTCTGAACAAATTTCTTTTTTATTTAAAAATAATGCAAACTATCTAAAATTATGTGCCCAGGAAATAAACAAGAAAAAAGATGATCAAAAAAAATTAAGAATTATTCTCTCAAGCCCAATGTATATGTCTTTGATGCGTGATATAAATAACTTTCTTAGAATAAAGCTGCCTTCTTTGATTAAAAATAGCGGTACAAACAGTACTTATATAAACCAGAAATTGTGTGAAATATATCTAAAAATATTATCACAAAAAAATCTTAAGAAAAATTATAACATAAAAAAAATGCATTCTCTGAGAAAGCTTTTTAGAAGAGCAAGATATTGGTTTGAATTTGCCGAACCTGTTTTGCAGCAGAATCTCTTATTGTTTTCAAAAAGATTTAAGGTCCTTTCTGATATACTGGGGGAACTTCATGATTGTGATATGGCAGTTTTACATATTAGTAAACAGCCTTTAGAACTTTCTAGAAGTATCTTAAAAATTATTTACAAAAAAAAGCAAAGGCTTTTTGATTTATATAAGAAAAATTTAAAAAAAATATATTCAAATGAAATGCTTAATAACGTTTTGGATATTTATGCCCAGTCAAAGAATAATAATATCTTTTTATATATTATGCGTCATGCAGATGCCAATAAAACAAAAATAAAAAAAGGAGGTTCTTTTTCTCTTACAAAAAAAGGAACACAGCAGGTTTATCTGGCAGGAAGATTGATAAGATTGTTAAAGATGTATCCTCAGATTATTGTAACCTCACCAGCGCAAAGATGTTTAGAAACAGCAGCATTTTTAAATAAGGATTTTTTATTTGGTTCAAAAATAATTATTAAAAGAATTCTTAAACAGAATTATACTTCTAAAAATGCTTATAAATTTTTAAAAAAAATCAAAAACACAATATTATTGATAACTCACAAGCAAAACATTTTGCGTTTATTTAATTATTTAAAAATTAAAGAAAATATAAATTTAAAAAATATTAAAAAAGGATTTTTGTGCTGCTTATGTTTTAAAAACAAAATAAATGCACAAACAGGATTTATTTACTGGCATTTTAATCCAAAGCAAATGAAAAGAATTATTGAGAATGTTAAGAAATAAAAGTAAAATAATACGAATATTTTAAAAATATAAAGATTATCGGGGAACATCTGGAATAATTGGTAATTGAAATAATAATTAAATAAATAATTTATTAATTTATCTTATATATCAATTGTCAATTTAAAGAAATATAAATAATTATTCAAAAACAATTAAAATTAAAAAAGTTGTATTTAATAAGACCTTTTAATTATTAATTTTATTGTTATCATTTAATATTATATAGATTTATTGAATTCTGAATAATATTTTGAGCTTTTTCTTTCATAGCATTAATTTTTTCTTCTTTTAAAGAATAATTGTTAAATTCATAAGGGAATAAAGGCTTTTCTATAAGAACAATAACTTTAGGTGGAAGAAGCCTAGTCTTTTTTCCTAAAAAAGATCTTTGCTTCACCAAAAGAGCAATTGGAATAACTGGAATATTAAAGATAAAAGAAAGATAAAAAGCACCATTTTTAAAATCTTTAACTTTTTGATTATAATGATATAATTCTCCTTCTGGAAAAATATGGATGAATCCTCTTTTGTCAATTGCCCTTTTAATTTGTTTTAATGCCGATAAAAGAGGAGTATTATCTTTAAGTGGAAAGGCGCCAAGAAGCCTGATATAAGTGCCTAATATTTTTTTATTGAATGTTTTTTCCATTGCAGAAAAATATGTACGTCTTGGCATTATTGCATGGCTTAAAATACCGGGGTCTAAATAAAGAGTGTGATTACTAATTAATATTGCTTTACGAATATTTAAATTATTTCTACCGATTATTTTTATATTAAAAAAAATATGATCAAAAATTATTACAAAAAATAAGGTAATATAATATACTATAAAAGAAGCTATTTGAAACGATAGAGAAAAGTTTATTATATAAGAATTCATAAAAATATTTTTTTTATTTTACAATTCTCCCTTTCCATATATAACCGTTGCCCCAAATATCATCAATAACAGATTTCCATGCAATAAAAATTAAAATTATAAAAAGAAAAGGATAAAGAATTGGGGCATACAATGGCATTTTACGATTATACAAGAAAAATGTCCATGCTGCTAAAAATAAAATTACTGCATAGCTTGAAATATTAAAATAATTACCATTGAATATGATTTGAGTTAACATAGCAAAAACAGGGAATAAAAGACATGAGATTATAAATATTGTTAAAAGTATAATTGATAATACATGCTTTTCAAAAAAGTCATATATATTTTTGGATATTACCAATACAGCGCTGGTAAAACTATCATACATTCGGCAGCTTACATGCTCTTGCGCATCTAAAAATAACAGCTTATATCCATATTTTTTTAATAGCCTCCCCATATATATATCTTCACTTATTGTATAAGAAAGTTTTGTATAACCACCAATTTCTTTAAAAACATTTGCCTTAAACATGATAAACTGTCCAATTATATGAGATATAAATGGTAGGTTTATTTTGGGAATAAGCCACAGCGGCAAAAATAAAACAGCATTAAGAAAAATATTTGAAACAACTGCAACTTCTCCCAAAGAACGTGTTATTTGTCTTGTATAACCAGAAATAACGTCGGCTTTATAATATATGGCATTTGTTACTGCCCAAGAAATACTTGTTTTTTCATGAATTGTATCTGCATCTGTAAATAAAAGAAAATCTCCACTAGCATATTCAGCTAATGTTTGCATTGCATGTGGTTTGCCATACCAATTTTTAGGAAGCGCTTCGCCTTTTATAACTTTAATATTTTTATGTTTTTTGGAATATTCATTTATGATATCCCATGTTTTATCTTCAGACATATCGTCGTAAACAATAATTTCATAATCGCGGTATGTTTGATTAAGCAACGAATCTAGACAATTGGATATATTTTTTTCTTCGTTGCGGGCAGGCACCAGAACAGAAACTTTATAACCTTCTGTAATAGAAGGCTTTTTTGTAAAAAATGTTAGATAAAGAATATTTGTTAAAGAAAGAAAAAGAAAAAATATTCCACTTATAATAATAATCCAATTATATAAAAAAACAATATCATGGTGTAACATTTTGACCTGATACTATTTGCTTTGATATTTCCAAAACATATTTGTTGTTTGGATATAATTCTAATGCTTTTTCCAGATATGCCAATGCAAGTTCACGTTGCTGCAATCTGCCATACGCAATACCTAATCCAGAGTAAATGTTAAACTGGTCATCTTTTTCTATGTCTGGCATTGTTAATGCCTTGCTCATTACTTCGGCGCCTTTACGAGGATTCCCGCCATAAATTATAGGAGGATAAACCAAGGTAGAAGCAATTAAAATATGAGCCTTTCCATTATGTGGTTGAAGTTTTATTGCTGTATTAGCCAATTTTGAGACATCTAATCCATGTTTAATTACCCAAACATAATCCATTGTTCTTATTTTAACAAGACATAATTGACCCATTAAGGCACTTTTAACTCTCCATGCCTCATCACAGGAGCATTTTTTAATATGCTGTTCTATTGCCCTGATTCCATTTAATAAATGTTTTTCTGCTTCTTTCCAATTTTTTTGTTCGTTTTCTGCTCTACCTATAAGATATTCAAATCGCGCAATACAATAAGCCCTTTGTTGACTGTTTTTTATTAATTTATTGCATAAAGAATCAACTATATAAAAAGAATTTCTGATTTCTTCTATTGAATAATTTTGATATACAGCATCCCGAAGATTTTCATAGGCAGGAATTAATTCTTTTGGAATATTGCAGGCCTTAATAGAAACAAATAAAAAAAACAAAAATATTATTGGAGAAATGGTTTTTGATTTCATAAGTTATATTAGCAACCCTCCTCCATATTTATAAATTAAAATTAAACTTTTATTATTTAAAAATAATAAATTTTCGTTTTGTTAAAAAAAATTTTTATAATTTTATTTTTTAAAAAATAGCAATCTTTAAGGTATTTAAAGTAATTTTTAACAAAAATATCTCCAACAAAATAAGCAGTTTTTTAATTATGTTTTATAAACCCCATTATTGTGTTGTTTGTGCGCTTATAGAAAAAGATGGCAAAATTTTAGCAGCAAAGAGAAACAAAAATAAATCTGAAGGCGGTTACTGGGAACTGCCGGGTGGAAAAATAAGAGAAAATGAGGATCCTCAATCTGCAATAATAAGAGAAATAAAAGAAGAAATTGATTTAGATGTAGAAGTTATTGATGAATTAGAAGCCATAACTTATGATTACCCCGATAAAACTGTTCTTTTAATGCCTTTTTTATGTAAAGGAAAGGTAGATAATCTTAAGGCGTTGGAACATGAGCAAATTAAGTTTGTAGATAAAAATGAAATATTTTTTCTTAATTGGTTACCACCAGATATGGAGATTTTAAGGAGAATTTTCAAAAAGTAATTTCTTTGGTATTTAACCAAGATTTTTTACAAAAAAATATATATTCATACTAGAATAAAACAAAAAGGCTACATTCACAAAACAAAAGATAATTTTATTTTGTTTCTCATTTAGAAATAATTTATATTTAATAAAATATATAAATCTAACTTTTAATCCCACAAAAGTTTAAGGCTCCCAAAAGTATATGCCAATAAAAAGCATGACAGGATTTGGAATAGCAGAAAAAAAAACGCCTATTGGAATTTTTAAGGTAGAAATTAGAAGTGTAAATAATCGTTTTTTTGAAATGCAAGCAAAACTGCCTAAAATGCTTATTGAATTTGAACAAAAAATAAAAAATGAAATGTCTAAATATATTAGCAGAGGTAGCATTAATCTTCTTGTTACATGCAATAAAGAAATAGAAAACAACAATCTTGTTCTTAACAAAGAAGCTTGCAAGAAATATGTAAACATTTTAAAAGAAATGCAAAAAATACTTAAAAACCATGAGCAAATTACAATTAAAGATTTGCTTTATTTTAGTGATATTATTAAAACAGACTCATCTACAAAATTTCAAAAAGACTATTATAAATATTTTTCTCCTGTTTTAATAAATGCTATTAATAGTTTAAATATTTCCCGCGAAAAAGAAGGTAGGTTTTTATCTATACAAATAAAAAAAATGCTTAATACAATAATTGGTCTAATAAAAAAGATTGAATTACTGGCTCCTAGAAATGTTAAAAATAATTATGAAGAATTTTACAAAAGAATACAAAAACTTGTTCAGAATAACCTAGATGAATCAAGAATTGCTACAGAAGCCGCAATCATGGCAGATAAAATAGACATTACAGAAGAATGCACTAGGCTTAAAGCACACATTAATGCCTTTTTTGAATGTTTTGAATCTAAAGAAGCCGTTGGTAAAAGAATGAATTTTATATTGCAGGAAATGAATAGAGAAGCAAATACTTTGGGCTCAAAAGTTAATAATGCCCAAATTTCTCTAATTTCGGTAAAAATAAAAGAAATTATAGAAAAAATAAGAGAACAAATTCAGAATATTGAATAAAAAATA
>Ga0123519_10011168_pt1 | contig 13291 bp, 11 predicted proteins | sample YelNatPaOPRAMG02_FD_87396 | JGI IMG/M metagenome (GOLD analysis project Ga0123519, IMG submission 87396) | Hot spring microbial communities from Yellowstone National Park - Yellowstone National Park OP-RAMG-02 (version 2) | ecosystem: Environmental > Aquatic > Thermal springs > Hot (42-90C) ...
AAAAGTAGGCGGCGTTCTTTACTTTATTTGCCGAGACAATCCCTGCTGGACAAACAGAAAGCCTTGCTCGCGTCTACTTGTGACTTCAGGTTAGATGCCAATCGGAGCAAATTGGCAGTTTGGGCGAGGTTTGACAGGTTAAGGGCTGACGGGTAGAATAAATAGGCTTCGGCAGCGCGCAGTCGCCAAAAGAAGACTGCACTAATCAAAAATATAGACAAGGAGGGACAGTGTTCAAATGGCAGTAAAAGTCGGAATCAACGGTTTTGGAAGGATCGGAAGATTAACTCTTCGCGCAATCCTTCAGAAGTATCCTAACGACATAGAGGTCGTAGCTATAAACGATCTTTTCGATTCGAAGACGAACGCTCATTTGTTCAAATATGATACCAACTACGGACCCTGGTGCGGGGAGGTTGTAGCAGAGGACGATTCGATCATTGTTGACGGACGCAAGATCAAGGTATACGCTGAGAAAGACCCAGGCAACATCCCGTGGCAAGATCATGGAATCCAGGTAGTAGTAGAAGCCACCGGTGCTTTTACGGATGCCAAGCCGGATCCCGAAAAAGGTAAGCCAGGTGCATCAGCACACTTGCACGATACCGTTAAAAAGGTCATCATCACTGCACCCGCAAAGAATGAAGACGCTACGATCGTTATGGGCGTCAATGAAAACGTCTACGATCCCGCTACCTGCCACATAGTCTCCAACGCAAGCTGCACCACTAACTGTTTAGCCCCCGTAGCCAAGGTACTAGTAGATAACTTTGGCATTGAGAGCGGGTTCATGACCACGGTGCACGCCTATACTAACGATCAGCGAACTGCCGACCAGGCTCATAAGGACTTGCGCAGAGCACGTGCTGCTGCTTGCAACATCATTCCGACAACCACCGGTGCAGCCAAAGCCATCGGGCTTGTGATTCCGGAACTCAAGGGTAAGATGCACGGGTTCGCCATCCGCGTTCCCACACCGACTGTATCGCTGGTAGATCTGAGTGTAGTCCTCAGCAAGCCGGCAACGGTGGAAGAGATCAACGCAGCAATGAAGAAAGCCTCCGAGGGTCCTATGAAGGGCATTCTTGGCTACACTGAGGATCCGGTAGTATCGATGGACTTCAGAGGTGATTCGCGCAGCTCGATATTTGACGCTTTGTCCACGATGGCTCTGACCGAAACGTTCGTCAAAGTGCTGGCGTGGTACGACAACGAGTGGGCATACTCAGAGCGAGTAGCCGATCTGATCGATTTCATGGTCAAGAAAGGAATATAGCTGGTCGGTCAGATTGTCTTTGCAAGAACCGGGCTTGGTCGCTTTCAAAGAGGAGCGTTTGGGTGAGGTGAATTGAGATGAACAAGAAGACTGTCAGAGACATCGACGTGAGTGGTAAGCGAGTTTTGATGCGCGTCGACTTCAATGTGCCGCTTGACGCTGAGCGCAATATTACGGACGACCGAAGAATTGTCGCAGCGCTTCCCACTATTAAGTATCTCATCGACCAGGGAGCCAAGATAATACTGATGTCCCATCTTGGAAGGCCGAAGCACGACGATTCGGGCAAGGCTGATCCTGAGTCCGTGAAGAAATACAATCTCGATCCTGTTGCTAAGAGGTTGTCAGAACTTCTCGGTAAGCCCGTGAAGAAGCTCAACGACTGCATTGGTGAGGAGGTGCGCCAGGCAGTTGAGCAGATGTCTAACGGAGATGTAGTGCTGCTCGAGAATGTGCGGTTCTACAAGGCTGAGGAGAAGAATGATCCGGAGTTCGCCAAGGAGCTTGCGTCCTTGGGCGAGATCTATGTGAACGATGCTTTTGGAACTGCACACAGAGCTCACGCATCAACCGAAGGAGTAGCTCACATACTGCCTGGGGTTGCTGGCTTCCTGATGGAGAAGGAGCTGGAGTATCTGGGGAAAGCTCTTGAAAATCCGGAGAGACCGTTTGTCGCAGTGTTGGGCGGCGTTAAAGTCTCCGACAAGATCAAGGTAATCGACAACCTGCTGAATAAAGTCGATGCGCTTCTGATCGGCGGTGCTATGACGTATACGTTCCTGAAATCCCAGGGCTATAGCGTTGGCAACTCGATGGTTGATGTTGATGGTCTCAGCCTTGCAGCACAAGCTCTTCGGAAGGCAAAAGACCTCGGCATTGAGCTAATGTTGCCAGTGGATACCGTAGTGGTTGAACTGCCTGCGGATTTCGACATACCATCTGGTATCCCGGCAGATGTGAAAATCCAGATTTCGCCGACTAATGCAATGCCGGATGGTTATCGAGGAGTGGATATTGGTCCTGAGACAGTGAAGATATACGGAGAAAAGATCAGGTCCGCGAAGACGGTGGTCTGGAATGGACCTATGGGCGTATTTGAAGATCCCCGCTTTGCAAAGGGCACGCTAGGAATAGCGCAAGCTATGGCGGAATGCCCAGGAACTACGATCGTCGGCGGCGGTGATTCTGCTGCAGCTGTGGAGCAGCTGGGATATGCAGATAAGATAGACCACGTGTCCACTGGAGGCGGAGCGTCGCTGGAATTCCTGGAAGGCAAGGTATTGCCTGGGGTGGCTGTACTCCAGGACAAGTGACCCGGTTTTTACGCGGAGCAGCCCGTCCTTTACAGACGGGCTGCCACTTTATTAGGTACATCGCGCGGATTGATAATAAAACCGAATTTGCAGAGAGGTGGTTGATTAGACACGCTATGCAGAGAAGACCATTCATTGCTGGCAACTGGAAAATGAATAATACCGTGAGCGAATCGCTCAAACTCGTAAACGAGCTGAAACCGCTCGTGTCTGATATCGACGCGGTCGATATTGCCGTATGTCCGACATTTGTATCCCTGGCAGCGGTAGGCGAGGAGCTGAAAGGGTCCAATATCGATCTGGGCGCCCAGTGTTGCTTCTGGAAGTCTTCCGGAGCTTGGACAAGTCAGATCGCGCCAGAAATGCTTGTGGATGTAGGCTGTAAGTGGGTGATTATCGGACATTCCGAGACGCGCGGACGCTTTGGCACAGTGGATGATGAGCTAGCTAAGGTGCTTTCTTACTTTGGCGAGTGCGATGAAACCGTAAACCTCAAGGCAAAGGCAGCTTTCGCAGCCGGACTGACCCCGATCATCGCGTGCGGAGAACTGCTTTCCGAGCGTGAAGCAGGCAAGACTGACGAGGTAATCGCGGGTCAGATGGCGGTTGACATAGCCGGGTTCACGAAGGAACAAGCAGCGAGAATGGTGATCGCGTATGAGCCGGTTTGGGCGATTGGAACGGGGCAGGTTTGTGACGCCACAGAAGCTGATCGCGTGTGCGGCTTGATTAGGGAAATCGTGGGTAAAATGTATGGTAAAGACGTCGCGGACGCAGTGCGCATCCAGTATGGCGGCAGTGTCAAGCCGGACAATGCCTATGAACTGCTGCACAAGCCGAACATCGACGGTGCACTCGTCGGAGGTGCCTCGCTTAAGGCTACGGACTTTGCCGCAATTGTCAGAGCAGCCTTGTAGCGCTGAGTTTAATGATATACGTTGGAACGTCGGGGTTTAGTTATGACGATTGGATAGGTTACTTTTACCCCGAGGGGCTTTCCAAGAAGGATATGCTGGCTTACTATGCCTCTCGGTTCAACTGCGTCGAGTTAAACTCCACGTTCTACGCGATACCCTCACGATTTACGTTTGCAAGCCTTGATCGCAGGACCCCGAAAGGATTCCACTTTGCGGTCAAGGCTCACAAAGATATTACCCATTCGGAAACTGTTGATGGGAATGTGATGCGAACGTTTCTGCAGGCAATAGAACCCCTACGCGAATCCGAGAAGCTTGGATGCGTGCTGCTTCAATTTCCGTGGTCATTTCGGAAGACGCCTGAAAATACCGAGAAGTTAAGAGCTCTGCGTGGGATGATGGAGAGCTTGCCGTGTGCGGTGGAGTTCAGGAATGCGGAATGGATTCAGGAAGAGACATTTGACCTCTTGAGGGAGCTGGACTTTGGTTTTTGTTCGGTTGATGAGCCTAGGCTAAAGGGTCTGATGCCTCCAGTAGCGGAAGCTACGTCGCAGCAGATAGGGTATGTGCGTTTTCATGGCAGGAACGCGGCGAAATGGTGGCAGCACGAGGAATCGCACGAACGCTATGATTATTTATACACGGAGGCAGAGCTTGCGGAGTGGGTGCCGAAGGTGAACTACATCGCGTCCAAAACCGAGCGCACCTACGTGTTTTTTAACAACCACTTTCGGGGCAAGTCCGCACAGAACGCTAGACAGTTCGCTAAAATGTTGAATCTAACGCTTCCGATGGATTCAGAACCTCCTAGCGATCCCAAGCTTCTGACAGACGAACCCTAAAACAGGCTAGCAGTGACGGCTTAGTTCGCGTTCGGATGAGTGTAAAGAGAAGCGGTGGTTAGCGAGTTCGCGTGTAGTAGGGTCTTGCCGAATTGGGTAATGTACTTGTAAAATAACTTCCGGTTAGCACTCTAAGCTTGAGAGTGCCAATTGCTAAGATTTTACGAACTAATTTGAGGAGGTGGAACAATAATGCTCAAACCCCTAGGAGACAGAATAATCGTAAAACCAGTGTCTGCTGAGGAGACGACGGCAGGAGGAATTGTTCTTCCTGACACTGCGAAGGAGAAACCGCAAGAAGGTGATGTGATAGCTGTAGGACCAGGTACCCAACTGAAGTCCGGTAAGAGAGTTCCGATGGATGTAAAAGTTGGTGATCGTGTTATATATGGGAAGTATGCCGGCACCGAGGTTAAAGTCGGCACTGAAGAATATGTCATCCTACGCCAGGAAGATGTATTGGCAATTGTAGACTCTGAGAAGAAGCAGAGTTGTTGCGGAAAGGAGAAATAGCTCTGGGAGGTGACATACGATGGCAGCCAAGGAGTTGAAGTTTGATGAGGAAGCTCGTAGAGCTCTCGAGAAAGGTGTAGACACACTTGCAAACGCGGTAGCGGTTACCCTAGGACCCAGAGGGCGCTACGCAATGATAGAAAAGAAGTATGGAAGTCCGACTGTCATCAACGATGGTGTCACCATTGCTAAGGAGATCGAGGTTGAGGATAGGTTCGAGAACGTTGGCGCACAGCTTTTGAGGGAGGTTGCATCGAAGACCAACGATGTCGCAGGTGATGGTACGACCACTGCAACAGTGCTTGCTCAGGCAATGGTCCACGAAGGTATGCTGGCTGTTGCAGCTGGAGCGAACCCAATGGCATTGAAACGCGGCATTGAGAAGGCTGTTGCCGTTGTAGTGGACGAAATCAAGAAAGCCGCCAAGCCCATCAAAGATCGCGCAGAAATAGCCCAGGTTGCAAGCATATCGGCGAACGATAAGGAAATCGGTGAGCTTGTAGCCGATGCGATGGAGAAAGTGGGCAAGGACGGCGTGATAACGACCGAGGAATCGAAAGGCACGACTACCTCGCTTGAGTGGGTCGAGGGATTACAATTCGACAAAGGCTATATCTCTCCTTATATGATAACTGACGCAGAGCGGATGGAAGCAGTGCTTGAAGAACCGCTCATCCTGCTGTATGAGAAGAAGATATCTGCCGCGCAAGATATTGTTCCGCTGCTTGAGAAGGTTTTACAAGTTGGACGACCCCTTTTGATTATATGTGAAGACATGGAAGGTGAAGCCCTTGCGACGCTGGTCGTGAATAAGTTACGCGGCACACTAAACGCTGCTGCCGTCAAAGCCCCGGGCTTCGGTGACAGACGAAAGGCGATGATGCAGGACATTGCGATCCTAACCGGCGGAACGTTCATTACCGAAGATCTTGGGGTGAAGCTCGAGTCAGTCGACATCAGTATGCTCGGTCAGGCTAAGAAGGTCATTATTGAGAAGGAGAAAACGACCATAGTAGAAGGCAAGGGCAGTCCTGACGCGATCAAGGGCAGAATTGCGCAGATCAAGGCTGAGCTCGAGAAGACCGAGTCGAACTATGACCGTGAGAAGCTTCAAGAGCGTCTCGCCAAGCTGTCTGGTGGCGTAGCTGTGATTCAGGTTGGAGCGGCTACGGAAACCGAACTCAAGGAGAAGAAAGCGCGCATCGAGGATGCTGTTTCGTCCACTCGCGCCGCTGTCGAAGAAGGCATTGTTCCTGGCGGCGGAGTCACCTTATTGAGCGTTATACCGGCACTCGACAAGATCGATGTTAATGGGGACGAGCAAATCGGTGTGCGCATTGTGAAGAAGGCTTTGGAGGAACCCGCGCGACGCATTGCGGACAATGCTGGAGTAGAAGGATCTGTGATTGTTGAGCAGATCAAGAGTTCTGGAAAGCCGGGGTGGGGTTACAATGCGATGACCGGTAAGTTCGAAGACCTGATGAAAGCCGGTATCGTTGACCCGGCAAAGGTGACTCGTATTGCAGTCGAGAACGCTGCCAGCATTGCTGCGATGCTTCTGACGACTGAGGCGGTAGTGGTCGAGAAGCCTGAGAAGAAGGAACAAACTCCGGGCGCGTCCCCAGGCGGTCCAATGTAAGCTAATAGACAAAAACCGCCCAGCGCACGGACCATAATCCGCCATCAGCGGATTTGGCGGAGCTGTTTTGAGAGCCGATAAGCCTGCTTGCCCGTTTCACAAAGGGACATTAACTCTGTGAAAGAGCGAGTTATCGCAATGGGCAAGCAGGATTTCTTATTATGCTGCACTGAAAAAAGGGAGCTAAGAGAAAACCCGACTGTGGAAGATAAGTAAAAAAGATAATAGTTATTATTTTCAATGTAGCTTGTGGTATAATAATGGAGTAGCTTCGTGTGGTTCGGCGGGAGAGGTCGATTACCCCGAACTGGACTGAAGAACTGGAAAGTGGTAGTTCAAAACCCTGGGTGCACTGCAACCCCCGTTCGCTAGGTCCGTTTGTAACAGAAGCGCAACAAATTTACTAAGCAAGGGGGCGACGCAAGTGGCCCAGGACAAAGAGCTAACCTGCAAAGACTGCGGCCAGACGTTTGTATTTACGGCTGGCGAGCAGGAGTTCTTCGAGTCTCGCGGTTTTAGCGAGCCGATTCGCTGCAAGTCCTGCCGCGATATTCGCAAAGCCCAGAAGAACGAGCGTGGTTTTTCTGGTGAGCGGAAGAATCGCTGGTAGCAGCAACTAAGAGAACTTAGAAGGGGGCAAGCTCTATAGCCTGCCCCTTTCACATTGTACGAGCTTCTTGACAACCAAATGTGGAAGTGGCTCGACGCAAAGCACTTCAACTTCCAATGCACCCTCAAGTTCCGATACGGTGACATCATCTACGAACCTGCTCTCGCGCAGAGCCACGTTCGGCAGTATGATTGAGTCTCCCAGCTTCTGGGTGCTGAGCTGTTCGATGGTATCTTGTCCCGTAACTAGCCCTGCAACGGTTACTGAGTCACCGAACAACGTGTTTCTAATGGGGTGCACAAGTAGCCTAAGCCCGTAGTCTGCAGCTTTGGTCGCCCAGCACTGCAACAGCGGTGCCGCAAGAGTACCAGTGACAACGGAATAAGAGCGACGCCAGCGCCACCCGTTATCCGCAAGACGTTTCAGTGCACGCGTTGCGTGTACCGTGGAGTCTTGAAACAGGCGTACTAACCCTACACCGTTGCTTATTTGAGGAAACCCCTCATAAACTGCTCGACCGGGGACATTTCGTCCCGCACTCAGATAGAATTCATCTGCTGCCCATATCAGTCGTGTTCCCAATCTTTTTCGGAATTCCTTTTGCCACGTGTCAACCGTATTCAGGATCTCTTCTGAATACCGCTTGTCGATCGGTTGGATGAGGTTCTTGCTTTTGCATCGGGCAGTAATTGCAGCTGGAACAATGGCAACAGAAGCCACTGTGGGAAAAAGATCTGCCAAGTCTGAAACAGTCTTTTGTAGGTGCGAACCGTCGTTGATACTGCGGCACAGAACTATTTGGGCGTGTACGCTTATCCTGCCGGTTGCCAGTTCCGCGAGCTGCTTGCGAATGTCCGGGCACGTTCTTCCGAGCATTTTCTCTCGAAGCGAGTGGTCTGTGGTGTGGATTGAAACGTATAGTGGGCTGAGACGCTGCTCTACAATGCGGGCTATATCCTCATCGGTTATATTTGCGAGTGTTGTGAATGTCCCTTCTAGAAAGGAAAGCCGGTAATCATCATCCTTAATGTAGAGGGATTTTCGCAAGCCTTTTGGAAGCTGGTCTACGAAGCAAAACAAACAACTTGCCCCGCACGTACGGAGACCATCAAACAGGGGATCAGCAAACTCAACGCCCAGGTCGAGGTCAATATCTTTTTCGATCTCGTATTCGTAGCACTGTTTGCCACGCCTCAGAACCACGCGTATCTGCTCGTCGCAACAGTAGAATCGGTAATCAATGATGTCTCGAAGTTCGCGCCCGTTTATTGAGACAAGTTCATCTCCAGGCTGCCAACCAAGATCTTCGGCTATGCTTCCAGGCTCAACTGAGGATATGATTCCGCCCACAGTCAAATTGCTTCCAACTTGGCTTTTACTTCTTCGATAATCCAGTCCGGAGTGGACGCACCGGCTGTCAAGCCTACAACGCTGTAGTTCCTAACCGTTTCCGGATCGATTTCATCGGCGGTTTCAATGTGATGGGTGGGCACGCCTGTCTCGCGGCATATCTCAGCCAGGCGATTTGTGTTTGCGCTGTTTCGTCCACCTACGACAAACATTGCATCCACGTTTGGTGCGAGATTGCGTGCGGCTGATTGTCTGTCGTGCGTCGCGTAGCAAATCGTATTGTGCGCAACTACCTCAGCTGCTTGTGAAGCGATTCGGCCAACTATCTCACCGAATCGTTCGGGCGTTTGAGTAGTCTGGCTAACTACGCCGACCTTTTTTGCCGACCAGTCATAGCGTTCTAGGTCTTCTATTGAGTTTATGACAATAGCGTCCTCGCCGGCAGCGCTTAGTATGCCTTTGACCTCGGAATGTCCCGGGTCTCCGACGACGACTACTTGATATCCGCAGTCTACCAATCTCTTGGCGATCTTATGCACTTTTGCTACGAATGGACAGGTAGCGTCAACTATCCGCAGTCCAGCCTTTTCAGCTGCTTCTCGAATTTCTATAGCTACACCGTGGGAAGGTACGACTATGGCATCGTTATCTGCTTCGTCAATGCAATGGATGACCCGAGCACCCTTTTCCTCGAGACGTTGGACTACCTGCGGGTTGTGAATTAACGGTCCTAATGTAGCTAGCTTGCGTCCTTTTTCTAGTTCGGAATTTACTAGCTCGAGAGCACGCCGTACACCGTAGCAAACTCCCGCTTGTTGTGCAACTATTACTTTCAATTCAGTTTGCGGTTTTGGGTTCCGGAGGATTCGCAGATTCTTTCTTTTCGAGATGCCTTAGCAAGCCATATTCGACACTATCTGCTAAAGCCTTCCAGCTTGCTTCGATGATATTTTCCGAGACGCCGACGGTGCTCCAGGATGTTTCCGAATCTCGCGATTCTATCAATGTACGAACCTTTGCTGCTGTCCCGGCGCGGCTGTTGACAACGCGCACTTTAAAATCAGAGAGCTTAATTTTGGCAAGCTCTTTTCCGTAAAACCTCTTCAGAGCGAGGCGGAGGGCATTGTCCAAAGCGTGGACAGGACCATCTCCTTCGGCTACCGTAAAAGCTTCTTGCCCGTCAACTGCGATTTTCAAGGTTGCCTCAGTTATGCACTTATCATCAGGTCCTCTCTTCTCGATTATGACCCTGAAGCCTTTCAAATCAAAGACCTTCTGATACTGACCTAACGCTTTCTTTACTACTAGTTCAAAGCTTGCTTCTGCTTCTTCGAACGAATATCCCTCTCGCTCTAGTGCAGCTACATGATCCAAAAGAGCTCTAACTTGTGGATCCTGCTTTTTCAGGTCGATGTTGAGCCTTTTTGCCATATGAACGACATTGCTACCACCGGCGTATGAAGAGATTAGAATTCGTCTTGTTCCGCCAACTAGTGCCGGATCAATGTGTTCGTAAGTTTGAGGGTTCTTCTCTACGGCATCGGCGTGCACGCCAGCCTTATGAGCGAATGCACTTGCTCCAACAAATGGCAATGTGTCATCGGGCACTATGTTGGCTACTTCGTAAACGTAACGAGACAATTCCACCAAGCGCGACATAGATTCCTCAGGTACGCATTTGATCCCCATTTTTAACTGCAGGATAGGAATTATGCTGCACAGATTCGCATTGCCACACCGCTCACCAAGTCCATTAATAGTACCCTGGACGTGTTTTGCTCCTGCCCTAACAGCCGCCACGGTATTTGCTACGCCAAGCTCGGAATCATTGTGCGCGTGTATTCCAATGGGTGATCTGAACCTACCAACCACTTCAGTAGTGATCTGCTCTACCTCGTGTGGCAAACTGCCCCCATTCGTGTCACAAAGTACCAGGCAAGACGCTCCTGCTTCTTCGGCTACCTTCAGAGTTTCAAGTGCATATTCCCTATCAGCTTTATAGCCGTCGAAAAAGTGTTCTGCATCGAAAATAACTTGCTTGCCTTGACCAACTAGATAGCTCACTGTATCGCGAATCATCTCTAGGTTCTGCTCCAGCGATACTCGGAACACATCTCGCACGTGCAGATCCCACGACTTACCAAAAATGGTGATTACCGACGTATCAGCTTGAACGAGTTTTTGAACGTATGGGTCGTCGGCTGCCGTGTTTTTTGCCCTACGCGTGCTGCCGAACGCCACCAGTTTCGCGTTCTTGAATTTGACATTCTTGGCGCGGCGGAAGAACTCGGTATCTGTGGGCGCAGCTCCTGGCCAGCCGCCTTCTATGTACGCCACTCCAAACTCGTCAAGTTTGCGCGCGATTTTAAGCTTATCTTCTTCCGAAAAGCTTATCCCCTCGCCCTGCATTCCATCTCGGAGGGTTGTATCATATATAGTTACAGATGACATCCCACACCTCACTTCTTCCCAGTGCGTTGGCTTAGTCGAGAGCGCGCGTAATTGACTAACCCCCCGGCGCTTATCAGCTCGCGCATAAAAGGTGGGAACGGTTTGGCTACGTAACTTTTCCCGGTAGTTACATTGCTAATTCGTCCCGACTCTAGGTCAATTTCCAAGATATCTCCGGCTTGAGTTCCAGCTACTGCCTCCGCACATTCGAGAATCGGTAGACCGACATTCAATGCGTTTCGATAGAATATCCGGGCGAAAGTATTTGCAATCACGCAAGCTACACCAGCTTCTTTGATTGCGATTGGAGCGTGTTCACGAGAAGAACCACACCCGAAATTGTCTTCTGCGACGATGATATCTCCTGGCTTGACGCGCTTTACAAAATCCGGGTCAATGTCTTCCATGCAGTGAGCGGCGAGCTCTTTGGGATCGGTTGTATTCAAGTATCTCGCCGGTATGATCACGTCGGTATCCACATTACTGCCGAATTTATGTACCGTACCCTTAATCATTCCAATTCCTCCGGACTGCCGATTCGGCCAAGGACTGCTGAAGCCGCAGCTACCGCTGGTCCAGCCAAGTAAACCTCCGACTTGGTGTGACCCATTCGACCTACAAAGTTACGATTCGTAGTAGCTACAGCACGCTCGCCTTCAGCGAGAATTCCCATGTGTCCTCCGAGACAAGGTCCGCACGTAGGCGTTGACACAGCACCCCCGGCTTCAACGAAGATCTCAGCTAAGCCCTCTTTTATGGATCTCAGATAGATCTCTTGCGTAGCGGGGATCACTATGAGCCGAACGTCTGGATGAACCTTGCGTCCCTTGAGTATCTGTGCAGCGATGCGTAAATCTTCTATCCTACCATTAGTGCACGAACCTATCACCACCTGGTCAATTCGAATATCGACCGCTTCACTGACAGGTTTTGCATTTTCTGGTAAATGAGGAAAGCTCACCATTGGTTCAAGCTTTGATACGTCTATCTCGATTACTTCCTTGTAGACCGCGTCAGGATCGCTTGAGTAAATCTTGTAATCACGCTTTGCCCTTGGCTTAACGTATTCAAGTGTCTTTTCATCCGGTACAATGATCCCGTTCTTGCCTCCTGCTTCGATGGCCATATTGCACATCGTGAATCTACCTGCCATGTCGAGCTCTGATATGGCTTCGCCAGTAAATTCCATTGTGCAATATAGCGCACCATCAACTCCTATCAAGCCTATTGTATAGAGTATGAGATCCTTGCCACCGACCCATTTAGGCAGCTTTCCGTAATAGACAAATTTCATCTGTTCCGGAACCTTGAACCAAGTTTCTCCCAAAGCCATTGCAGCGGCAAGGTCAGTCGAGCCTACGCCTGTCGCAAATGCTCCAAGAGCACCATATGTGCAAGTATGCGAGTCGGCGCCTATTACTGCATCTCCTGGAAGTACGAGTCCCTCATCCGGCAAGAGTGTGTGTTCGATGCCCACCCGACCAATTTCGAACCAATATGTGATGTTGTGTTTCTTGGCGAACTCTCTAACTGTTTTTACCAGCTGCGCCGAGTTTATATCCTTGTTCGGCGTCGAATGGTCCGGTACGAGGGCTATGCGGTCCTTATCAAAAACTGTTTCCGCACCAATTTTCTCAAACTCCCGTATTGCTATTGGCGCAGTGATGTCGTTGGCGAGCATAAAGTCCAGCCGCGCATTTATCAACTCTCCGGGCTCAACATACTCTTTTCCGCAATGCGCAGCGAGTATCTTTTGAGTTATCGTTTGACCCATAGAAGACCTCTTTATCTAGCCTAGATGAGGGGCGATCTTATCGCGGCTTATAGTACTTCGCGTACTGCCTGCCCCTGTCGATGAAGTAATGCATTGTTTCGTGGTCAACTTCCGGCGGCTCTGAGTGGTCGGAGTGTACGATGAATCCTCCACCGCCTTCCATTACCGGTCTGACCTTTTTCTCTAGCTCTGCATCGATCGCCGCTCGGTCGTTTGCAATCAATGTTCGTACATCCAAACCGCCGAAAAAGGCAATCCGGTCGCCGAACTTCTTAAACAAGGTGGGTAGATCCATTCCAGCTTTGACTTCCATTGCCTGTAAGCAGTCCATGCCAGCCTCAATGAGTCCAGGCACTAATGGTTCAATGTAGCCGCAGGAATGTACAATAACTTTGCAACCAAGAGAATGGGCATAGTCGAATAGCAATTTGTGACCCGGCTGCATTATCTCGCGATACATTGCCGGTGACATAAAGGGTTTGTTCTTAAAGCCCATGTCCTCGTAAAAGAACATCCCGTCCGGCTTGCCTTCCTCTGCGAACAAGGTTTCCAGGTGCATAATTGTCATGCGGGCATAAGTCATCACCATGTCCTTGACCCATTCGG
>Ga0123519_10011172_pt1 | contig 13286 bp, 11 predicted proteins | sample YelNatPaOPRAMG02_FD_87396 | JGI IMG/M metagenome (GOLD analysis project Ga0123519, IMG submission 87396) | Hot spring microbial communities from Yellowstone National Park - Yellowstone National Park OP-RAMG-02 (version 2) | ecosystem: Environmental > Aquatic > Thermal springs > Hot (42-90C) ...
ACGGCTCACAGCAAGAAGTGAGATATGTTAAAAAAGTGAGAAAGTGATTAGTGAAGGGTGAGAGGTGATTAGTCGACTATAAATTATAGATTATGAATTATGGATGATGAATTAAAACTGGTGGATGGGGAGTGGGGAGTTGGGGTTGGGGAATATGAAATAGGGGCTGGGGATTGGGGATTTGAAAATATGGTATGGAGGATTTATTGTAGTAGCAAAGTTTACTTTGCTTAGTCATTGCCTGCTGCTGGGCGAGGAGCAACGCATCGTCAGGCAGGGAATAAAAAGGGGGATTTATCCTGGTTTGGAGGAATGCTTGTGTGCCAAAGACAAAATATTAACCAAAACAAAATTAAAATAGAAGGGTAAAGCGTTAGATTATGAAAATAATACTTATTTTAGCGTCTTTTTTATTCGCATTGGATATGAGCGATTATTACAGAAAAGGAAAGTTCATATCCAGAGAGGACTTAGAAAAATTGATAACAAAAGCCGATATAGTATATGCCGGTGAACAGCACGACCAGAAGGGCTCTCATAATATTCAGCTTGAAGCTTTAAAGATTCTATATTCTAAGAATAATAAAATATGCGTCGGGTTTGAGATGTTAAACAGAACGCTTCAACAAGTTCTTGATGATTTTACATCTGGTAATATAAGCGAAGAAGAATTCCTTTCAAAAATTGACTGGAAAAAAGAATGGGGATTTGATTATTCTCTATACAAACCTATTTTTGATTTTATAAGAGAAAAAAAATTAAAAGCCATAGCGCTTAATGTCCCGAGAAAAATCGTATCAAAGGTTGCAAGAAGCGGATTAAACTCACTGGGCGATGAAGAAAAGAGTATGATAGCAAGGAATATAAAAGTTGTTAAAAATAAAAAATATATATTGTATCTAAAAGAGACGTTTTCAGGTCATGGCGAAAATCCTATGAATAAAATGATGACATTTGAAAACTACCAACTATCCATGGCGGTATGGAATGAAAGTATGGGCGAGAAAATTGCTGATTTCTTAAAAGCGAATAAGGGCTATTCTTTTTTAGTAATTGCGGGAAACGGACATATTATGTATAACGCTGCTATTCCTTATTCCGTTAAAGAAAGAGTAAAAGGATTGAATCATTTAAGCATATACACCGAGCCAAAAACAACAAAAGAGAAAAAAGAAGAACTGAAAAAATTATCGGAGACGGCGGATTTAATCTGGTTATTCGACTATTGAAATCTGATAATTACCGCGTGTGGTTCCTATATAAAAAGATGACTTAAGACCGTATAGATTTTTTTCGGACATAAAATCCGATATAGTGTTTTCTTCTTTCTTTGAAGGAACGGGGATTAATCTCCAGGGATAGTTTATCGCTGTGAATATGTATTTATTCTTTTTCAATTCTTTGGTCTCTATCAGAGGTATTTTATAATTGGAAGGAACCTTTTTTATAAACTGATTGTAAATTTCCCCTTCAAGCGGAGCGGCATATACAAAAGAAACATATTTTTTACTGGCGTCTCCTAAATTTAATGCCTCATTGTAGACCTGTCTGAACGCATAAATAAATGTCTGCGAGAATCTATCAAGCGGGGATATAACCCTTCTTATTTCGCCCTGGACATTCGCCGATATTTTTATTAACTCGCCTCTGTAAAAAAGCATTTTTGAAATATCCAAATTCTTCGCATAATTTATCATATCCGAATTTTTGGTCTCTCTGAAGAAATCCTTCGCATACATTTTTTTAATAGCGCCTTCCTTCACAATCCTTTTCTTGCCGTCTGTAATTCTTAAAAGAACATCTCCGTCTATGCTTACTTCAAGATAATAATCCATCTTTTTATCGGGATATGTGATATAAAGCCATATAGTATCTTTATTTTCTTCTTTAATGTATCCCTTAAGGGTAAAAGAAGTTAGGGGAATAAGAAGAATTAGTAAATAAAAAAATATTTTCCTGTTCATTTTTTATGGTTCCTTGAATTTATTCTCCACAAATCTGTCAAGGGAAATATTGGGGGAATATCTGTATCCCATATATAGGAAGAAAAGCCATACAAGGTTTAAAACGAACTCAATGCCTATCGGATTTGAATGCATTGAACCAAAACACCCGCACTCGGTTATTTCTAACCTTCTTATCATTGCCTGCATAAGAAGGAACTCAAATACAAAGAAACAAAGGGAAGATATCTTTATAATTATTTTATTAAAAAGGCCGAAAACAAGAAAGACGCCGAGATAAACCTCCGCCCAGGGAAGGGCTAAAGCGATATAGTATGCGATTTTATCATTGACAACCTTATAAGCCATAATTGAAGAAATAAACGATTCAAGCGGCTCCGATATCTTTATATAGCCGGAATATATTAAGATAAAACCAACCATAACCCGCATAAAAAAAGACGCTATTTCTCTTCTTTTCTCAAAACTCATTTACTCTTCTCCTTCTTTAGAATTTCAATAAGTTCCATACCGCCGACAGCCATTTGTCCGTTAACGAAAAAAGTTGGGGTTGAGTCAATCCCTAATTTATCGCCTCTTTCAATATCTTTTTTTACCGATTCGAGCGTTTTAGAAGAGTTAAAACAGTCCCTAATTTTTTTAACATCTATATTTGCCTCTTTGGTATATTTTTCAAATAAATTTATATAATCCTTATTATTCCACCATTCTTTCTGATTCTTAAAAAAAATATCCGCGAGTTCAAAGAATTTATTTTCTTCAACTCCAGCGCACTCAACCCATACCGCCGCCTTTAAGGAATACGGATGTATTCTTTCAAGTGGATAGTGCTTGAAGTGAACCTGAAAATCATTCGGAAAATATTTAATAAGATCATTTAAGTAATTATTCATATTTGCGCAGGCAGGACAGTTTAAATCTGTGTACTCTATTATCATTATTTTTGCGTTCTTATTTCCTTTTATTCGGTAATCAGGCGATGGCAGGTTATCTATAGGAGCAATGGTTTTTGTTAATAATAAAATAATTACCGTTGTCGTAAAAATAATTACAAATCCCAAAATCAGTTTAACAGCGAGAATCTTTCTCATATAGAAAATTATACCAATTTAACCAATCAGTTTAAAGTAAAAATTTTTTGGATGATTAGAAGTAAGAGAGGATATGGAAGAAATAGATGATATAGGACTTGGGGATGGGGATTGGAGATTGGGGACTCGGGATTGGTATAAGTCATTGCCTGTCCCGACGTATCGTCGGGGCAGGCGAGTAAGCTTCTTGCTGTCTCTATCGAAGCAATCTACATCTATTAATTAAAATCCCCTTTTTTATTTTCCCTCCCGACGTTACGTCGGGGGGGACATAGGGGGATTTTGAGTTTTCATTTAAACTTTATTTCTAAATTTATCAGTAATAATTCCTAATCAAAACTAATCCTCTGGTCCTCTAAATCATTTCGTTAGTTTTTTTTCAGCGAATCTTAAATATTTTAGAGGGGCTTGTGTGACCTTTAATTAGAATCATTCTATTCCTCGGGATTTTAAGCTCCTCGGCTAATATATCCATAACCGAGTTATTCGCCCTGTTATCGGAGGGTGGCTCTTTGGTCTCTACAAGAAACTCGTCATCTTTCAGTTTTTTTATCGAATTTTTTTTGGATTTTGCCTTAACCTTAACCTTTATAAATTTCTCAATCATATTATAAGATTTTTTGATGTCATATCTTTTGGAGGTCTTATATCGAGAAAATTCAAAACAGTTAATGAGATATCGGAAAGTATTCCTTTTTCTCTGAGTTTGATATTTACATCATTTCCTACAAGTATGAACTCAACAGGATTGGTCGTATGGGAAGTTTTAGGCATATTTATTTTATAATCCCACATCTCTTCTGCATTTCCGTGGTCGGCGGTAATCATAACTATATAGTTATTTTCAATTGCTTTCTTACTAACCGTTCCAACACACTCATCCACAATGCTCACCGCGTTCTTCACCGCTTCAAAATCGCCGGTATGCCCCACCATATCGCAGTTCGCAAAATTTAAGAGTATAAAATCATAATAATTTCTTTCAATCTCTTTGCAGCACCTATCTGCTACTATATAGGCTTCCATCTCAGGATGCTGGGCGAAACTTGAAGGGTCGAATCTTCCCTTTATTTCTATTCTATCCTCATTTTTATACGGTTCAATCCTTTTACCATTGAAAAATGATGTAACATGCTTGAATTTCTGCGTCTCTGAAATTCTTAACTGTTTCAAGCCATTTTCAGATATAACCTGGCCCAAAAGATTATTCATTCCACTGCCTTCATCCATAGGAGGAAGAGCCGAGTATTTAAATTCATCGTAGTATTTAGTAAGCCCGCAGTAAGCAATATTAAACTTCTTCCATCTATTGCCTTTGTAATCATCTTCCACAAAAGCTTTAGTAAGCTGAATAGCTCTGTCCTGCCTGAAATTGAAATGTATGACGGAATCCCCATCTTTTAAACCTGAATAATCGCCTATTATCGAAGGCGGGATATATTCATCCACCATTGACTCTCCATTTGGTTGTTTGCCATTTTTATAACAATCCTCAAAAACCTCCAGCGGATTTGAGTATCTTTTCCCTTCAGCTCTGGTTATAGCGTTATAAGCCATATCGGTAAGATTCCAGCTCTCATTTCTATCCATAGAATAATATCTTCCCATAATAGTCGCGATTTTAACCTGGGGCTTATCCTTTATAAAATCTAAAAGCATCTTCAAATAAGCCATACCGCTTCTTGGCGGAGTGTCTCTGCCGTCGGCGAAAAAATGGATATATATTCTTCCAACTTTCATTTCAATCGCTTTATTTATTATTGAATACATATGGTCCTGGTGTGCGTGAACACCCTCATCCTGAACAAGCCCCATAAGATGAAGTGCTGAGGAATTTTCCTTTGCGTTTAAAAGAGCGTTTTTAAGATTCTTTGTTTCAAAAAAACTTCCATCTTCTATCATATCCTTTATTCTCTTGAGTTCCTGAACTACTATTCTTCCAGCCCCCATATTAAGATGCCCGACCTCGCTTGAGCCCTGATATCCCTTGGGAAGCCCGACTGCTTCACCGCTTGCCTCAAGAATCGTGTTCGGATAATTGCTCAGGTAAAAATCTATATTCGGCGTTTTAGCCGCTTTTACTGCGTTAAATTTGTCATCCGATTTTCCTATTCCCCATCCGTCTCTTACTATAAGAAGTACTTTTTTCATAATTTCTCCTTACAAAATCTATAACAAACATATTGTACTAAATTTCACACTCATATCTCATAAAAAGCAAAATACTTTATGTCTATATCAAAAGGGCGGGGGTTAATTTGCTTTCACAAAAAGGATTTGATAAAATTTTTAAAAGTGACCTTTTACTTTTTCACTATGTAAAGCTGGAGGATTTATGAAAGGTATTCTGGTTGGACTTTCGTTTTTGCTTTCTCAAAATCTTTACTGCGAGGAATATAATAAAGACGCTTTGCTTGAATCTATGAGCGAAGAATTAACGCGCTCTTATCAAAATTTAAAAAATGCCGAAAAATCGCCATTATATTTCATCCAGTATGAAGCATGGGATGAAAAAAGTTTCTGGATTAGTTCAAATTTAGGCGTTATAAATAATGAAGATGAAAGCGCTCAAATAACACTAAGTGCGGATATCAGAATAGGCAATAGACACTTAGATAATACTCATGAAATAAAAGGAAAGGAAGGAAGAAACTGGGAGGCGAATTCAAAAGAGATTGAAACAATTATCGCTCCTTTTAACGATAAAGACGCTATAAAAGTTAAATTATGGAATTTAACGGACAGGGCATATAAAGACGCTTTAAATAAATATCTCAAAGTGGAGATGAATAAGCAGGTTACAGCCGAAGAAGAAGATAAATCGGGAGATTTTACAGATGAGAAAACTACTGATAATTTCTATGAAAGGGCAAAAGAATTAAAATTTGATAAAGAAAAGATAAGAAAAATTCTTAAATCGCTCTCATTAAAATTTAAAAAATATGATTTTATTCTTGACTCTCAAATCAGTTTCATCTACACAAATGAAAACAAGTATATTGTCAATTCCGACGGCGCTAAGATAGTTACGGGAAATAATTACGGGTTAATTTCTTTTTCGCTTTCAGCAAGAACGACAGACGGTATGGATTTAAGCAGATATAAAACATATAGTTTTGACTCCCAGGATAAAATGCCAACGCAAGATTTAATTTCCCTGGATATAGATAAAACTATAGATGAACTCAAAACCACGATTTCTTCTCCTATACAGGAGCCGTTTAGTGGCCCGGCTATTCTTGAAAACAGGGCAGCAGCCGTATTCTGGCATGAAATATTCGGACACAGGGTTGAAGGGCATAGACAGAAAAGCGAAAGCGAAGGGCAGACATTTGCCAAAAAAATAGGCGAGAAAATAATGCCGGACTTTTTAACCATTTACGATGACCCGAATATCTATGATTTTCAGGGTCAGTTTTTAAGAGGATACTATAAATATGATGATGAAGGGGTTAAGGCGCAAAGAGCGGTTCTTGTTGAAAATGGTATTTTAAAGGGCTTTTTAATGCAGAGAGTTCCATTGGAGAAATTTCCATCTTCCAACGGCCATGGAAGAAGAAGCGAAGGAAATATGACTGTGGCAAGGCAGGGAAACCTCATCGTAGAATCCAAAAACAGAGTTCCGTATCAGAAATTGAGGGAATTATTAATTGAAGAGATAAAAAAATCCAATAAACCCTATGGTTTGATAATTAAGGATATAGCTGGCGGATTTACCATTACAGAGAAATTTCTGCCCCAGAGTTACACGGTTTTAGTTTTATATGCCTTGCGTGTTTATCCTGATGGCAGGCCAGATGAACCCGTTAGGGGGTTTAATATGATAGGGACACCTCTTCAGACATTTCAAAAGATTATATATAGCGGAGATGATGAAGATGTTTTTAATGGCACCTGCGGAGCGGAATCCGGATGGGTTCCCGTATCCGCGGTTTCTCCGAGTTTGCTTTTCAGCGAGATAGAAACCGAAAAGGTGGAAAAATCCAATGAAAAGCAACCGATATTAAAGCCGCCGTATTTTGATAAATGAAAAAGAGGTGAAATATGAAAATTAAATTGATTATTTTATTAATTTTAGGTTCTTGTCCTTTATTTTCCGAGGATATTGTGTTGAACGCTATGAAGGATGAGATGAAGAGAAATATCTCAAAATTGCAGTTTGAAAATCTGAATAAACCTTATTTTATCTCATACTCAATTTACGATTCTACTTCTTATTTCGTTTCGGCCTCTTTGGGCAGTATAAAACAAGACAATTTTTATATTTCGCGAGACGGGAAGGTTGATATAAGAATTGGCAATAAGGACTTTGACAGCAGCAATTTTATATCAAATTTTGACGATTATAAACCTTTGAGAAGGAATTTCCCCATTGAGGATGATTACGATGCCATAAGAAAAGTGCTCTGGCTTTTAAGCGATGATGGATACAAGGCCGCTCTTGAAAAATATTCACAGAAAGATGCTTACCGGAAGAAAAAAGATATAAAAGAAATATATGGGGACTTAACCGAAGAAAATCCTGTTGTCCATATTGAGAAAGAGCCAGAATTTCCGCAATTCGATTTCAATAAATATAAGGAATGGGTTAAAAAAGTTTCAAATATTTTCAGGAAATATAAAAACATTCAGGATTCGGATGTGAATTTAAATTATTCCATTTTAACTAAAAGATTCGTCAATTCTGAAGGGACATTCTATAAAACATATTCGTCTCAATTTTCTGTTTCCGTTTATATCCAGACCCAGAATGAAACTGGCTATAAAATTAACGATAGCAAGGATTTTATCTACAACAGTTTTTTATCTTCTGATTTAACAAAAACCGAGCAGCAAATTGAAAATTACGCCAGAACAATTAACGATTCTTATAAAGGCGAAAAGATAGATTATTATGTCGGTCCAGCCATTTTCGAGGATGATGCCGCTGGTGAATTTTTTAATCAGCTTTTTGTAAGGAATATCTCTTTCAATCCAAAACCATGGGCTGAAAAAGATGAATGGCTAAAATATTATTATGATATTCCTAAACTTACTGAAAGATTGGGAAAAAGGATATTCCCGGCTTTCATTTCCGTGTATGACAACCCTCTTGAATCTCTTTATAATGGAATTGATTTAACAGGCAGTTATAAAATTGATGATGAAGGAGTAAAGCCAGAGAAACTGGAAATCGTAAAAAAAGGGAAACTTTTAAATATTTATTCTTCAAGAATTCCTTACAAAGACATAAAAAAATCGAACGCTCATGGAAGGGGGAGTTTATACTCGTTTATTTCGCCATCCGCGGGAAATGTTTTTATTAACTCTGAGAAAACATTTACTCATAACGAATTGATAGAGAAGTTAATCAATATGGGAAAAGAACAGGACTTAGATTATGTTCTTGTTATAAAGAAAATAGGGCGAACCAGCGAAAATGAAAAATTAATTGGAGACCCCATTATCGCCTATAAATTGGACATAAAAACAAAAAAGGAAATCCCGCTTGATGTCTCTGAATTTGATGGAATAGGTTTTAGAGCTTTGAGGGATATTATGGCTACCGACAATATGTATCTTGTCTATAACTTTAATCAAAAAGAACCATTTTATTCAGGAAATTATATTCCAACCTCTATAATATGCCCTAAAACCATACTCATACAGGAAGTAGAACTTAAAAAAACGGAAAAGAAAACGGAGAAGAAACCCTACTTAAAGAATCCCTACTTTAATTAGAGAGGAATTTAATATTGATAAAAATAAGAAAACTTGAAGTCGAAAAAAGAGTGCCAGATTAATGAAAGAAAAGGAAATTATATATAAAGTAAGCGAACTCAATTTTGAGATAAAGAATCTTCTTAAAAATTCTTTTAACCAGGTCTGGGTTGAGGGCGAAATATCGGGGTTTAAAAAATCATCTTTAAATCATTTTTATTTCGATTTAAAAGACGAGAATTCTATAATATCATGCGTAATTTTTAAATGGTTCCAGAATGAAATAAATTTTGACATCAGAGACGGAATTCTTGTAAGGGTTCTTGCTGAAGTTGGCACATTTGAAAGACAGAGCAAATACCAGTTAATTATTAAAAAAATTATTCCATTGAGTTTAGGAAAACTTCAAATTGAGTTTGAAAAACTTAAAAAAAAGCTTGAAGCGGAAGGGCTCTTTGATGAAAAAAGAAAAAAACCCATTCCCCCTTTTCCCCAAAATGTCGGGGTTGTGACATCGCTTTATGGAGCGGCGGTAAGAGATATCATATCAATAATTAAAAGGAGAGCCCCGAATATAAACTTAATAATATACCCTGTTATGGTTCAGGGAGAAAAAGCCGCTTTGGAGATTTCAAACGCCATAAAAGAAATAAATGAGAAATTGCCGTATATAGATGTTCTGCTTGTAGGGCGGGGCGGTGGCTCGATAGAGGATTTATGGGCTTTTAATGAGGAAATTGTGGCAAGGGCGATAGCGAATTCCAGGATACCGGTCATATCCTGCGTCGGACATCAGACGGATTTCACCATATCCGATTTTGTCGCCGATTTAAGAGCCCCTACCCCTTCAGCGGCTGCTGAACTCGTCTCTAAAAACGCGAGCGATTTGATAATTCATATAAAACAGATAGAAAAAAGATTGATATCCGCACTTAAAATAATTTATCAAAGATTATTTCAGAGATTTTCAATCTTTATAAACTCAGGGGTTTATAAAAATCCGCTCGTATTGATAGAAAATAGAGCGATGATTGTTGATGAAATGGTTGAAAAAATGTTAAGATTTATGGACGATAAACTCAAAAACAGAGAAAATTTATTTATAAACCTCAAAGGAAGAATAAAAAACCTTGACCCCAAAATCCCGACAAAAAAGGGGTACGCGATAGCAACTAAAAATAAGAAAACGATAAAGAAAGCGAGCGAACTTAAAGAAGGAGATGATATAAACATAATATTTTCAAGTGGCTCCACGGACGCTACGGTTAAAAAGATTTATACGGAGGATTTATGAAAAAAGATAATAGCTTTGAGTTAAAACTGAAAAAGTTAGAAGAAATAGTAAATAAACTTGAAGACGAGAATACGCCATTAGAAGAATCAATTAAGTTATTTGAAGAAGGGGTCAATATTTCAAAAGAACTCAACGAAAAACTTATTGAGATAAAAGGAAAGATAGAAGTTATAAAAAAGGACGCTCAGGGTAAAATTAATCTTGAAGAACTGAAGGATATATAAAAAGTAAGCAGGTAAGAGGTGATTCGTCAAATGCAAATTATGAATTATGGATGTTGGATTATGAATTTTGGAATCCTGACCTTGGTCAGGGATTTGTAATTGTAGCCGCAGAGCATTAGCTCTGCAAAGAAAATTGTAGTTTCAGAGTTTACTCTGCGATGGAAAATGTAGCAGCACCTGCCTGCCGTCAGGCAGGATTTACCAATCGCCAAAAATGTAGCAGCAGAGCTTGCTCTGCTAAAGAAGTGAGTAGACGGCTCACAGCTTCTTTAAATCCCCCTTACTCCCCCTTTTGTAAAGGGGGAAAGCAAGAGGGATTTAAAATCTCAAATAATTGTTTCTTGAAGACATTCTTTCTTATCCAACAGGAACTATTTCGGCGACATTTTTAATTATCCAATGCGTGAAATTTACATTATCGTTAAATTGCTATATAATATATACTATGGTCGGTTTGAGCCGTTTATCCTGCGACTGTTTTAATAGGTAAGGGAGGATTAAAATGAAAACTCACACTCAATTGCGTCCGGCATATATAAGAGAGGAAGTCCGAAAATATTTTATCAATACTTCATTTGGACGTATGGAACAAGATTGTTTTGCCCCCTGACTTCCGCTATGGGACACCCAAATTATTTTCTGACAATCTCATAGAGTAAATGTTGTTTCTTGTCCATTTTTAATAACTGCCTCCTGATTTCGTTAGAACCTCATAAATGGGGACATAACACTCATTTTTATATTTATAAATTTTTTATGGCGACCAACTTTGCTAAGTTTTATTATCCTACTTGACCTCATTGTTAGTGGTATGTCCCCGTATTAGTGGGGAAAATCTGGCCTGATGTGGGATAATTTCTTTGAAATATTTATTTAACAAATTTTAAACAAATATTAAAAGATAAATAATTAAAATATCTTTAATATGAAAAATTTATCTATAATAATTAGTAGTCATTTGTGGAGGAAAAATGGATTTTGACGAAAAACAGAAATTAGACCCTTCCACTATAACGGATCTTGAAACGGCGAAACTTGCTCTTAGATGGGCGGTTGAAAAATTATATTCCATAAGAGAAGAACTTGAAAGGACAAAAACCGAGAATCAGGAACTCCTGTCTTCAAAAAGAGATATTGAATTAAAACTCCAGCAGAATGAAAGCATATTATCCAAATGGCAGGAGACAGTGAAAAAATGGGAATCGGTGGTGAAATCGCAGGAGGATTTAGAAAGAGAACTTAAAGAAAAATTAAAAAAGGAAATTCTAAATGAAGAAAACGCTTCCTTTATGGAGGTCAAAAAAAATCTTGAAGACGAGATAAAGATGTTAAGAGAAGAATTAAGTTTAAAAGATAAGGAAATATATAACCTTAAATTATCTCTCAGCGAAGAAATTAAAAAGTTTTCCGCGAAAAAAGATGAAGAATTGAATTCAATAATAGAAAATTATAAGAATCAGTATAATTTAGCCGAGCAAAATCTAAGGGAAAGATACGAGAAACTAAATGGAGAACTGATAGAGAGATACAGAATTGAGTCGGAAAAAAATGAAATGGAATTAACGAAAGTTTTTGAAAAGAAATACGAAGAACTCACAAGTATATATAAAACAAAAGAAATGGAGATTGAAAAACAAAAGGAAGCGATTGAAAAAAACGCTCAAAAGTTTATTGAAGAAATGAAAAAAGAGCTACAGGCGGAGTACGAGAAAAAAGAAGCTGAAATGAGAGAAGGGCTAAACGCCGAAAGAAATGTTTTTATTGAAAACTTTTCAAAGGCACAAGAAATGCTCCAGAGAGAGTTCTTTGAAAAAATCAAAGCGGCTACCGATGCCTTGAACTTAGAGAAAAAAAGATTTTTGAACGAACTTGAAAAAGAGAAAGAGAAAATAATAAAAGAAAAGGAAGAGTCCATATCGGAAATAAAAAAGGAGTTTGAAGAAAGGCACAGACAGCAATCTGAAAAATACGAAAAGATATTAGACGATAAGGAAAAGGAATATCTAACACTAAGAGGAAACCTGGAAGATGAAAAAATAAGATTTGTAAAAGAGTTTGAAGAGGGGAACCTTAAAAAAATCTCCGAGGTTATAGACAGGATAAAAGAAAACTGGAAAGAGTTAACGATATCATCTCATCAGGATTTGATTAAAAAAGCGGATGAAATAAATAAAAAATGGATTGAGGAATGGTCTAGTAAAGAAAAAGAATTACAGGAATTTTATCAGAAAAAGATTTTAGAAATAAAAAAGGAAATAGAAGAAAACGCCGAACAGGATAAAAAAATATGGATTGGCGAAAGGTTGAAAGAGATTGAGATTGAGAGAGAAAAACTAAATCAAGCCCTCCAGGAGCAAAGGAAGAAAATGATGGAAGAGATAATATCCGAAAGACAGAAACTTGAAAGTGAATACGCTCAAAGGGCAAAAGAGGAGATTTTAAAATATAACGATGTCTTAAGGAAAAAATACCTTGAACTTGAAGAAAATTCTAATAGAGAAATGATAAACAAAGAGATAGAGATAGAAAAGAAAATAAGAAATGAGTTTGAAGAAAAATTGACGAAAATAGAAGAAGAGAAGGAGCGGGAAGTTAACGAGAAGATTAAAGCGGCTCTCGAGATTGAAAAGGAAAGAATGAAAAAGGAATATGAGTTTGAGATAGAATCGTTGAAAAGGGAACTTAAAGAAAAGGACGACTCTATTAATAAGGAGATTGAACAACTTTCGCAGAAAGCCATCGAGATGGAAAATTCTTATAAGATCAAACTTGAAGAAGAAAAGAAGAAAATAATGGAACTTTATAAATCAAAAGAGATGCATATAGAAAATCAGAGGAAGGAGATAGAGACGCTTAGAGAAAAACTCGAGCAGGATTACTATTCAAAGAAACTTGAGCTTGAAAAACAATTGGTCGAAAGGGAAGCCCAGCTCAACTTTAAATTAAACGAACTTAAAGAAGAAATGATTAGAGAGAATTCCCAGAAAATAAAAGAGATAGAACAAAAATACCA
>Ga0123519_10011175_pt1 | contig 13286 bp, 11 predicted proteins | sample YelNatPaOPRAMG02_FD_87396 | JGI IMG/M metagenome (GOLD analysis project Ga0123519, IMG submission 87396) | Hot spring microbial communities from Yellowstone National Park - Yellowstone National Park OP-RAMG-02 (version 2) | ecosystem: Environmental > Aquatic > Thermal springs > Hot (42-90C) ...
GGGTTTGAAAATAGGCGATATCGGGGAATCCCGGGATGCCTTCGGGCATATTCAGTACTCGTCCAGTGAGATCACGGTAGCTCAGTTGTTAGTCAACTACTTGAACAAGGTCGGCCTGGCGGCCCGTGGGGCAGCGCGCTGTAATGTCTCGGGCACACACCAAAGACACGACATCGCCTACGCTTCAACCGTGGATTTGGCCGAAGCATATGCCGTGGGGCAGAAGGCCGTTCTCCTCGCGGCCGAGGGCCGGTCGGGATACATGGCGACCATCTTGCGCAACCCCGGTCCGATTTACAGTGTGCGCTATGATCAGGTACCGCTGGAGCTTGTGGCCAACTCGGAGCGTGCCTTCCCCAAAGCCTGGATTGCTCCCAATCGCGCCGATGTGACCGATGACTTCCTGGCTTATGCTCGCCCACTCATCGGCGAAGATTGGCCCTCCATTCCCTTGGTAGACGGTAGACAGCGTTTCGCTCGCCTTAAGCCGATCTTTGCCGAGCGGAAACTGCCCCGTTACGTGCCTCAAGCCTATCGGTGATCGGCCAGTTTGACACGGACGCTTTTCAGAAGCTATACTGTCTATAGGATCTCAGAGGAGTCAATGAGGTGGCTCAGGTAGGACAGGGTGAAGTTGTTGGCCCCACTTTTGCACCAGGGCAGATGCGTGCTCTGGTGCTTTTATTACGTTTAGGAGGGCGCGACTATGGACTCGGGCATGATCAGCAAGATCGAGAAGGCCAAGCGGTACGCCCAGGAACTGGACCGGATAGTATTTGACGAGCTGAAAGTGACTTTCAGGGGTGATCACAATTCGTATCATGTTGTCTACGACCATGGGACGTGGTCCTGCCAATGCGAATTCTTTCGTCAACGAGGAATATGTAGCCATACGATGGCCATGGAGCGCATTCTTGATCCCATGCTGAAGAGGCAAGAAAAGCCTCAAGAGGCAGTGCAAGGCACTGCTTAGTTGATCTCTAAAGGGTGACTCTGAGGGCTATACAGCCGGTACGGCGCTTTTTGCCGATCTGATAGGATTGCGGCGAAACGGCTGGAGGAAGGTGCATGCACATCGGTATTGTGGGCGGAGGCATTGCCGGTTTGACGGCCGGATATCGGCTGAGCCAAGCTGGCCATCGAGTGACCATCCTGGAGGCGTTGCCTGTTCTCGGGGGGCAGGCCGGAACCTTCCCCATTGAGGGCACACGACTAGAGTATTACTACCATCACCTCTTTCAAAGCGACCACGCCGCCATTCGTTTGATCCAAGAACTGGGCCTGGGTCCTAAGCTAGCTTGGATACCAAGCAAAGTGGGCTATTTCCATGGCGGCAAGATCTATGACTTTGTGACGCCCATAGACCTATTGCGCTTTAAGCCCCTGCCCTTTCTCTCACGGATCGCGCTCGGCCTGCAGACGCTCTGGCTACAAGCATTTGGCGACTGGCGCAAACTGGAGCGCGTCACGGCCAAGGAATGGGTGCTCAAGTGGGGTGGTCGAGCGATCTACGAGACCGTCTGGGGAGCCTTACTGCGCGGCAAATACGGCGAGTATGCCGATCAGGTGAGCATGGCCTGGCTATGGGGCAAATTGATTGTTCGGCGCAGCCTTAAGGGAAGTGGGTTGCGTAAGGAAACGCTGGGATACCTGATGGGTTCTTTTCAACAGCTCATAGACGCCCTCGCTGAGAAAATCCTCACGATGGATGGGGAGATACAGGTGAATGCCCCTGTAGAGCGGGTGCTCACTTCAAGTGGGACGGCAACGGGCGTCTTGGTGAAACAAGGCGAAGAGCTGGTCCCGCGGACATTTGACGCCGTAGTCTTGACCGTGCCTTCCCCTGTCGTCTTGCGCATAGTACCTGAACTCCCGGAGGATTATGCCGCTCCCTTGAAGGCGCTGCGTTATCAGGCGGTGAAGGTCTTGGTACTCAAGCTTAATCGTCCGCTAAGCCATATTTACTGGCTCAACATCTCCGACCCTGATATGCCCTTTGTCGCCGCCATTGAGCACACGAACTATGTGACACCAGAACACTATAACGGGGCACATATCCTGTATCTGAGCAATTACCTCTCTCCTACAGATCCCCGCTATAGCCTGAGCAAAGAGGAGATGCTGACCCGTTACACCCCTTATATTCAGCGCATCAATCCTGCTTTTGATCCCAATTGGGTCCGAGAGAGTTGGGTTTTCCAGGACGCCTATGGCCAGCCCATCATCGGAACCCACTACTCAAGCCAGATCCCTGACCATCGTACGCCGATTCGCGGCCTCTATTTGGCCAATACCAGCCAAATCTATCCAGAAGACCGGGGCATCAATTACTCGATTCGTCTGGGAGAGGTCGTCAGCGAGATCATCCAGGGCCGTGAGGCGCGCGTCTCGGATCGCTGGTGAGGTTTGGCCTTAATGAGGAATCCCCCATGGTGCACTCGGCTCGTCAACGTTTTATAGATTACGTGCGGCGCGTTCCGGGAGCGCGGCCCATCGTTTCCCCCTTTCTGCCTAAGCCAGAGGTGGTAGAGGCAACACTACGGTACTTGGGCCTGCCCGTACAAGAAAACGACCCCATAGGGAACGAGATCCGATTGGCTCGCGCCCTGGACTATGAGCCGATGTTTATGACCGATTGCACGGGGCTCATTTTCCCTTGGCGCGAGGATCCCAGCTCCTCTGATAGCAAATGGATCATCTCCACGATCCAGACGAGCAAAGGTACCTGGACGCGGCGCGTCTCACGGTCCTTGGGCGAATGGGGAGACGATTCTGGCTTCCCGGTCAAGGCCGAGGCCGACCATGAGATGCTCGTTTCGGTCTGCGAGGAGGTTGAGAAGCGCGAGGCCGAAATCCGCCAGTATTTTCGCCGATGGCGTGAGCGCGTCGGGGAAGATGGGGTCATCGTCATCGGGCACCCTCACATTGGCCGATTGGGTTTCCAAATCAGCCAACAGAACATGGTCTACCATGATGTAGACTACCCCCAGACCTTCAAACGCAGCATGGAGGCCATCTATCAAGCCGCCCTCGTTGTCTTTGGCATCGCCATGGAAGAGGGTATAGACTTTATGAGCGAATCTACTTACGGCTTGGAGATGATCTCGCCCGAACGCTTTGACACTCAGGATCTACCCTATCTGTGCCGCCTGGCGGATTGGACTCACCAGCGCGGAGGGCTCTTCTGGTATCATAACTGCGGCATGACGCGACAGATGATCCTCTCCGGGCGGTTCAACCGCTTTCATGCCGACGTCCTTGAGACGATCGCCCCGCCGCCCGAGGGGGATAACGATCTGGCCGAATCGCGGCGACACCTGGACCCTGCCATCTGCTCCAAGGGCAATTTGAGCTTACGCCTGCTTCGTGATGGAAGCGTTCAGGAAGTGATTCAGGCGACGCGGGAGATGATCGCAGCCGTGCGCGGCTATGCACACATCTTTTCTACGGCGGACGCCGTCCTGCCGGGCACGCCGCCGGAGAATTTGATCGCTTTCGTGCGCACCGCGCGCGAAGAAAGTGTTTGAAAAAGGATTGAAAGGAAAGCTATGGTTAACGCAGTCCTCATTGAAAGCACGCAGCGCACCCGAGTCCCTGCTTGGGCTGTGTTCCAGCGGCGACTCATTGAAGCTATGAATGCCGCCGCACCGATCTTTGTCCAGAAATATACCCGGCCTGGCGGGCAGCTTATTTGGCGTAAAGACTATCCCGGCGATGGCGTCTGGGCAGATGATCTCTACGAGAGCTTCTTCAACTGGCCCCTCTTTTACGCCCTGGGCGGGGGCCGCCACGTGCTGGATTTGGCCATCCAGGAATGGAGCGCCATCACCCGCCAGATCATGTACGACTATGGCCGGGCCACCAAAGAGTTCATCGATAACGACGACTGGTTCCACAATGGCGAGAACTATATCTTTTTCTACTTCTTTGGCCTCGCCGATCCCACCAACGAGGAGATGATCAAGCGCTCTAGGCGCTTCGCCGGCCTTTACATGAACGAGGATCCTGAGGCCCCCAACTATGACCCTCAATATCGCCTGATCCGTTCGCCCTTTAATGGGGCTAAAGGGCCGCTTTTCCATGCCCGTTTCGCCGATGTGCTGTACAACCTGGAGCATCGCCATGTTACGCTAGGGCCGGCGTTCAGGCTTCCGCCCCATTGGTATCAAGACCCGGCCATGCGCGAGAAGGTGCACGCCAAGTTCGACGAAGTAGTCATGCGGGGAGATATCCCGGTCAACCTGGCCGTGGTGGGGCTGGTAACCAACGCCTACCTCTATACGGGGGAGCGAAAATATCGCGACTGGATCGTGGAATACGTGGAAGCCTGGATGGAGCGCATTGAACGTAACGGTGGCATTATCCCCGATAACATCGGCCTCACGGGCAAGATCGGCGAATATCGCGATGGCCAGTGGTGGGGCGGACATTACGGCTGGGCCGGCCTTTACTCCTGGCATATGATCGGCAGCGCGCTAATCGTGGCCGCACAATGCGCGCAGCTTGTTACCGGCGAGGCGCGCTACTTGAACCTCTTACGTTCGCAGATCGACATGCTCCTGGAACGGGCCATCGTCCAAGATGGGAGGCTGCTTGTCCCCCTCAAGCACACCGACGAAGGATGGACAGATTACCGACCGCTGACGGGATTGGAGCTTGCCCACTTGTGGACCGTCTCGCAAGCAGAGGAGGATTGGCAGCGTCTGGAAAGAGTGCGTCTGGGCAGTGGCCGAGATTGGAACGAGGTTGGCGACTTTCGCTCCAAGGGAGAGGATGGCCACGAGGAACCCTGGCTGCGCTTCCTTGCCGGAGAGAACCCCGATTATCCGGAGAAAATCCTTGCTGTGGCCTATCGTCAGGTCTGCAACCGCATGGACATGATCCTTCATGACCAGTCAGACCTCACTCAGGTGGATGAGCATCATTGGCAGCAGCGCAATCCGGTTCTCGTCGAGGCCCTGGTGCAATTAACGACGGGGGCGCCGATGACCATTTACAATGGCGCCTTGCTACAGGGACGTGTGCGCTACTTCGACCCCGCCGAGAAGCGAGCCGGGCTGCCACGTGATGTCGCAGCACTCGTCACACAACTGGGGGCAGATAGGGTCAGCCTGGAGCTGGTGAATCTGAGCATCTGCGAGCCCCGTGAGGTGCTGATCCAGGCCGGTTGCTATGGTGAGCACGAGTTTACCGTAGCCGAATACACTTTGGAGCGAGAGGGGAAGACGGAGAAGACGCGAGTGTCGGTGAACAACAAAGCCTTCGGGATACGATTGCTACCGGGCACGGAGATTCGGCTTGATATCGGCATGAAACGCTATGTGCATCAGCCAAGCTATGCCTTCCCCTGGCACGAAGGGGCCGTGCCTGTTCGTTGAGCTTTTCTTCAGACAATATGTTAAGCGTTGGTGTGGACATCATTGAGATCCGGCGCATAGCGCGGGCGCTAGAGCGCTGGGGCGAGCGGTTTCTTTGCCACGTCTATACCCCGGCAGAGGTCGCTTACTGCCGGGGGCGCATCGCGGAGCTAGCAGTTCGCTTCGCGGCCAAGGAGGCGATCTCCAAGGCCCTGGGCACAGGGCTTGTGGGCATCGCCTGGACAGAGATGGAGGTTCTGGCCGACCATCGGGGCAAGCCTCTGGTAACGTTATACGGCCGCGCCCTCGCCCGTGCACAAGAACTAGGCTTGGATGAATGGGCCATCAGCCTTTCGCACAGCGACGACAGCGCGCTGGCTTTCGTCGTAGCAAGCGGTAGCCAAGCGCTCGCAGGCTCCCGAAGCAGCCGATGTCAGAGAGATTGACGAGACAAATACCATGATAGATGACCATGTGACGAGCCTTGATGCCCTTATCGAGCGAGTCCAGGAAGCTGCAAATAGCCCAGGGAATCGCTCCCGGGTTGAGCGAAAGCCCAAGGCGACCTTTGGGATTGAGGAGCCGATCGCCTGGGTCAAGATCTTTGGCTACGATGCCAATCGCTACTTCAGCGACCCGGAATTTTACTTTCGCCAGATTTTGCGGCAAAAGCTCTGGCGCTGGGAGAACTTTCCCGATGACGATGCGCCTATAACGTTGGATATGCCCGCATGGCTTGGACATTATCCTGAGTATACGCTCTTGGGCTTGAGTGTAACCTTTGATTCTCAAGGCGTGCCCATCATTCAAACCGACCATCCCCTCACTCGTGCTCCTGACTTGAGCTTGCTTCAGCCCATTGACTTTTACACCTCAGGGTGGATGCCACGCGTCCTGCGCTGGTATGATTCGCTACAGAGAATCTCCGCCGGCCGATTGAACGTGACCTTCAACATGACCTGGTGGCGAGGTTGCCTGGACCTGGCCGTCCAGCTTCGCGGCTATGACAATCTCGTCAACGACATGATAGAGCGCCCCGGCTTCGTTCACGATCTCATGAAGTTCTTGGTGGAGCAACGCTGTCGTTGGTGGGACGGTTATTACCGGCATTTTGCCCTGAAGCCAGGGCCGACAGACGTGGCCGATGATTGGATCAATGTGCCCTTCATTTCGCCCTGGATGTTTGAGGACTTTGTATTGCCGCGCTACCTGGAGATCGAGGCCTTCCATGGCGGGATCAACTCCATCCATTCCTGTGGAGACCAGACCCCCGTGCAAAAGTACCTGCTACAGATCAAGAGCCTTCCCGTCCTGGAGGTCAGCCCCTGGACCAGCCTGGAGCAGACTTTGATCAATGTGCCCTCAAATAAACGTTTGGTCATCGGCTTGCATCCGAACGACGTCTTGGTAGCATCGCCAGTTGAGATGGAGCAAAAGCTGCATTATATTGTCAGCCTGTGTCAAGACCGCGACTACCAAATCGGCACCTCAGGATTGACGCCTATCTCATCAGACCTCAGCGAGTTTGTAGAGCGCATCAGAACTTGGACGCACCTGGCTTCATCGGCACTGGCCGAAGTGCGCGCTCGCAGGGGCTGAAAGGGGATTAGGAAATGGATGAGTTTTTCAAGCAGGCTTATGCGGGTAAGCGGTACCAGGCTTCTATCCCCGACACGCTCGACTTGGCCGAGCGCGCCGCGCTGGCCATCAACGGCTTGGGCGGGGTCATTGACCCAGCGCTACATTACCAGATGTACTTCCTGGTGCGTTATGCGGTCAGGACTCCTTATATGCGGCATCACAGCGCGGATACGACCTGCGATCCCAAGCTGGCCGAGTCGTTTGCCATGATGCGCCTGATGTGCGGGAGCGACCAGCACGCCGAGATAGAGACCGGCCAGCGGGCCGAGCTTATCTCGCGCATCGAGGATGGGCTCTACTGGAACTATGTAGATCCGGCCCGTCCCTGGCGAAACTCGTACAACCCGGCCTTTGACGGCGAACGGAAAGACGAGGACTTGAGCAACGTTACCGGCGTTGGGCGCATGCTGCGTGCGTTGCTCGCCTGGCGCGAGCTCGATGCCGCCAACCCCCGATGGGAGAAGTTGATCCGCGAGCTGGTCGAGGGGCTGCGGCGTATCGCCATCTTCCGCGAAGATTATGCCTACTATCCTGATGGCGGCTTCGGCGAACCATTCAATTACCCTCGTTCTGGTTGGCTACGCACCGACGAGCCCAAGGGCGAGGCCGAGGGCGGCGAAGGCTCGGTGGTATGCTACCAAGGACATCAGATCCAAGCTCTATCACGCTGGTACGCCATGAGTGGCGATCCAGCAGCCCTAGACCTGGCCGGCCGGCTGACGCGCTTCTGCATGTTGGGCAAATTCTGGGGTGGCGTACCTGATCCGACACGTAAGGGGGTGGTCGGCCACGTTGCCGGCGCGCTTCCTGATCCGGCCTGTGTGGCCGGGCACGAGCAAGGGCACTGGTATAGCCATTTTCACGCTCGGGCGGTCGCCCTGCGAGGCATGCTGGAATACGCCAGGGTAACCAACGACGCGCGCGTCTTGGAATTCGTTCGTCGCGCTTATGAATACACCATGACGTTCGGCATCCCGCGCATTGGCTGGGTGAACTGTTATCCCGGGGCGATTAATGTGATGGAGGGCTGCGCCCTCGGCGACCTCGTCGCGCTCGGCATTCGCCTGACGGATGCCGGCGCAGGCGACTATTGGGACGATGTAGATGTCCTAGTACGCAACCATCTGGTCGAGCAACAACTGACCCGCGCCGATCTTCTAGAGCGGATCGCCGCTCGCTCACCGGAGCCAAAGCCTGGGGAGATTCCCACTACGCCGGGGCAAGTTTACTTGGGGCCCGATGTGATCGCCCGCAGCTTAGGCAACTACGCGGGACACAGCTCGCCCGTCAGCATACCTAACCCATGGGTCATGCAATGCTGCACAGGAAACGGCACGCAGGGACTATACTACGCCTGGGAAGCGATCCTGCGCGAAAACGGCGACACAACTCAGATCAATTTGTTACTCAACCGTGCGGCCAAGAGCGCAGATGTTGACAGTTACCTACCATATGAAGGCAAAGTGGTTATTCATAGTAAAACCGCGCACCGCCTCTTTATCCGTGTGCCGGTGTGGGTGCAACGCCATGAACTGCGCTTGTGCGTTTCCGGTCAGCCGCGCGAACCCCTCTGGGCGGGCAACTTTCTCCTTGTGGATGAGCTGAAGCCAGGTGACCAGGTCGTGCTGGTGTTCCCGATCCAGGAGACGACCGCTAGCTACACCGTGGCCTCGCGCACTCAAGACGAGTGTACCTATCGCTGCACGTTCCGGGGTAGTACATTGGTAGACATCTCCCCTCGCGACGACTCACCAACCAGTTATCCCCTCTATCTACGTGATCACTTACGGGCGGAGCAGGCCCCAATGAAGACAGTGACTCGTTTTGTAGCAGATCGAAACCTGTTACACTGGTGAGCGCTGCGGGCCCGATATGGGGAGGCAAGGCGTGATTCCGGGTCTTAACCATATCGGCATGGAAAGGATTGTACTGAGTGACAAGTGATCTAATGCAGGCGATGGTCTTACATGCTCCCGGGCCGGCGGAAGAACACCCGCTGAGCTGGGAGGATGTGCCGGTCCCCGAACCGAGTACCGGAGAGATCCTGATACGGGTTCGGGCGTGCGGGGTCTGTCATACCGACCTGCACACCGTAGAAGGCGAATTGGCCTTGCCACGCCTGCCGCTTATTCCCGGCCATCAGATCGTGGGGGTTGTTGAGGCCCTGGGGCCAGGCGTGACACACCTTTCCCCGGGTGAGCGCGTTGGGGTGGGCTGGCTGGCCTGGGCTTGTGGCCAGTGTGAGTTTTGCCTGCGGGGAGAAGAGAACCTCTGCCCCAAAGCGCGATTCACCGGCTTGCACACCGATGGCGGCTATGCCCAGTATGCTCTGACCAACGAGCGTTTCGCCTACCTGCTCCCCGAACGCTTCGGCGATATAGAGGCTGCGCCGCTTCTGTGTGCGGGCATCATCGGCTACCGAGCCCTGCGCCTATGTGGCATTAAGCCCGGCGGGCGATTGGGGCTGTACGGCTTCGGGGCCAGCGCACACCTGGCCATCCAGGTAGCTCGCTACTGGGGTTGCTCTGTCTACGTCTTTACCCGTAGCGAAGAGCACAGGCGCCTGGCCAAGAAACTGGGCGCAGAATGGACCGGGGCAGCCCAAGAGGCTCCCCCTACCCCTCTGGATGCCGGGATCACCTTCGCTCCCGTGGGCTGGCTCGTGCCGCTGGCCCTGGGTCACCTGCGACCCGGAGGCACCTTGGCTATTAACGCGGTGACCATGACGGCCATCCCCGAGCTGCGTTATGAGTTACTCTACGGCGAGCGCACCCTGCGCAGCGTGGCTAACTTCACTCGGCGGGATGCGGAGGAGTTTTTGCGCCTGGCAGGGGAGATTCCCCTCCACACCGAGGTGGAGGTCCTTCCACTCGCGCAGGCCAACGAAGCCCTGGGACGACTCAAGCGAAGCGAGATTCGGGGCAGCGCCGTGCTAGAGATCCCCTAAAGGGTGAAAGATAACGCGTAGAGTCATTTGAACAAACGTCCGGAGGAAACAATGGTCTTGAAATTGCGCAACTATATCAATGGTGAATGGGTGGATTCTCAGAGCTCGCAGGAAGTTGCCGTGCTCAACCCGGCGACGACCGAAGTGTTGGCTATAGAGCCTTTTTCTACCCCCGAAGAAGCCAGCCAAGCCGTTGAGGCCGCACAGGCAGCTTTCGCCGAGTGGCGGCGTACCCCGCCGATCACGCGAGCACGCTATATGTTTCGCCTCAAAGAGGCTATGGAAGACGCTTTTGAAGAGATCGCGGAAATCGTCACCAAGGAGAACGGCAAAACACTCGACGAGGCGCGGGGCGAGGTGCGCAGGGCCATTGAGAACGTGGAGGTGGCTGCCGGTATCCCCTCACTCCTCATGGGCTACAACGCAGAGGATGTAGCCCAAGGCATCGACGAGGAGGCTTTGCGCCAACCCCTTGGCGTCTTCACCATGATCGCGCCTTTTAACTTTCCCGCGTTGGTGCCTTTCTGGTTTTTGCCCTATGCCATCGCCTGTGGCAATACCTTTGTCCTTAAACCCTCTCCCCAGACGCCAATGGCCGCCAATCGCCTCTTTGAAATCCTTGATGAGCTCATGCTGCCCCCCGGCGTAGTCAATCTGGTGAATGGTACGCGCGACGTGGCCGACCGGTTGATGGATCATCCTTATGTCAAGGGGGTCTCCTTCGTCGGCTCGACGCGCACCGCGCGGCACGTTTACGCTTACGCCGCGCAACACGGCAAGCGCGTCCAAGCCCAAGGTGGGGCCAAGAACGCCCTGGTGGTCATGCCCGATGCAAACCTCCCTCGCACCGTACAGGCGATCGTGACCTCAGCTTGTGGCTGTGCCGGGGAGCGTTGCTTAGCGGGCAGCAACTTGCTCTGTGTCGGCGGGGTAGATAAGGAGCTCGTGCCCATGCTCAGAGACGCCTTCGCCAGCCTCCGCGTGGGCTACGGCCTGGACCCCACGACACAAATGGGGCCGGTCATCTCGGCCGAAGCCAAACAAAGGATCATCAACTATATCAGCGGAGCTATCGCCGAGGGGGCCAAGGCCCTGGTAGATGGTCGAGGTATCGTCGTCCCCGGATACGAGAAGGGCTTTTTCGTAGGGCCGACCTTGCTGGATGACGTCACGCCCTCCATGCCCATCGCACGAGAGGAAGTCTTTGGGCCGGTGCTGAACATCATACGGGTGGGCAGCCTACAAGAGGCTATTGACCTGATCCACGAAAATCCTCATGGTAACGCTGCCTCGCTTTTCACCTCAAGCGGGGCGGCCGCGCGCGAGTTCAAATATTGCGTAGCTTGTGGGAACATCGGCATCAACGTTGGCATCGCCGCGCCCATGGCGACCTTTCCCTTCGCGGGCATGAAGGATTCCTTCTTCGGCGACCTTCACGGTCAGGGGCGCGATGGCATAGAATTTTATACCGACCGCAAGGTCGTGATCACGCGTTGGTTCTGAGAGGAAGAGGGATAGAGATGGAGCTGGCGACGTTTGGGGCGGTGTTGAGTTTTGCCATGGATTTGGAGCAACGACTTGGGGTGCTCTATCGCAAGCTTCAAAGCCATGCCCCAGGCGAGCTATCGGCACAGCTAGGGCGGGCTATAGAGGCAGCCCAAAAGCGAGCGAAACTCCTGGAACAGGTGCGACGCGAGAACGTCGCCGAGCTGATCCTAGAGCCGATCAGCGGGTTCAGAAGCGAGGATTACGCTTTAGAGAACGCGTCAGAGGTCTACGCTAGCTACGAGGCTTGCAAAGAAGCCTGGCGCAAGGCCGAACGGACGGCGGTCAGTTTTTACACCCTGGGCGCCCAAAAGCTCCCCATCCCCGAGGTCAAGCGCGTCTTTGAACGGCTGGCCAAAGAGCATGAGCGATCGTTGGAATGAACTGCCGATTTCTCAGCAAGTGCAGGGAGGTGAAAGATGCCAGAGTCCGAGAGGGCGAAGCTGCTCCGGGCCTTACGAGAGGCCGAACATCCGGCGATTGAGCTACGCGGTGCCGAGGGTGGGGCCTTGCTCTTCTTGCCTTTTGGGGCGAGGGTGCTGGGCCTCTTCGCCGAGGATGAAGGGCCCAACCTCTTCTGGGCCGACCCCCGAATGACTCGGCCTGAAGAAGCTGCCAGGGCGTTCTCCAGCCCCGAATGGGTCAACATCGGTGGGGAGCGAACCTGGATCAGCCCGGAGATAGATACTTGCGTTGCAGACGTCGCCAACCCTTGGGGCAGCTACCAAGTTCCCTATAGTATGGATCCGGGCCGCTACGTCGTCGAGCGCATTGGCAAAATCATCAAGGCGAGCGCTTCTATGTGCGTGCCGATACATCGCAAGCGGGTTACCTGCGAAGTGATCCTGGAGAAGACGGTGCGCGCGATCCCCAATCCATTGCGCTACGAAGCCCCGATACGAGATCGGCTCGCTGAGGTGCACTATGTCGGCTACGAGTTAACGACTTCCCTGCAGCTGCGCGCCGCGCCCGATCCGACCGTCCAGGTAGGTATCTGGAACATCATCGCCCTGCCGATAGAGGGCACAATGCTCATCCCCACGCTGGGGAGAGCTTCGGTGCGCACCTATTTTGGCTCCCTAGGCCCCGAACTTCTGAGCGTTGCCGAGCACGCAGTGCGCTTGCACATAGACGGTCGCAAACAATACAAGATAGGCCTGCGCGCCACCTCGCTGATAGGCAGAGCCGGTTATCTTCGCCCACTTGAGCAGGGGGGATGGAGCCTCGTCGTGCGCAATTTCTCCGTGAATCCCTCAGGAGAATACATAGACGTGCCCTGGGATAACCTTGACGAGCTGGGCTATGCCTTCCAGGCGTATAACGACGATGGCAAGCTCGGCCTCTTTGGAGAACTGGAATACCATGCCCCGGCGATCGGCGGTCACACAGGGCTCACAAGCAGCTCAGATCAAAGCCAGGTGTGGGCTTTCAGCGGGCCAGAAGGACCCATTCGGGCCATCGCCGAGTTACTCCTCGGCGCACAGGCTTTATAGGCGTTCTTCCTTGGGGCAGGCTTTTCTTCTCGTATCAGCATGAAGGAGCGAATGGCAAGATGCCCTATCAGATCATCCATACGTTTGACGGCTTTCTGGCCAACCAGGATGGGACTTCCATTGTCTTGGGAAGGGGAGAAACCCAAAAAGCGCAAGTTCCGTTTGAGACCTTGCTGGAGGAGCGCTTGAACGATCTCAAAGCTCGTGGGATTGACGGTTTGGTGGTCAATGTCGGCGGGCCAGAGTATCTAGAAAGCGCTGAGGGGTGGGCGCTGTTTCTCAAAGGATTGGAGGTAGCCATCA
>Ga0123519_10011178_pt1 | contig 13284 bp, 17 predicted proteins | sample YelNatPaOPRAMG02_FD_87396 | JGI IMG/M metagenome (GOLD analysis project Ga0123519, IMG submission 87396) | Hot spring microbial communities from Yellowstone National Park - Yellowstone National Park OP-RAMG-02 (version 2) | ecosystem: Environmental > Aquatic > Thermal springs > Hot (42-90C) ...
ATGTATCCTGAGACTGATGTGCCCCCAGTAAATACGCCAGACCCTTCTTCAATAAAAATTCCTAAATTGATAACAGAATTCAAAGAGGAATATGAGAAGATTGGGTTGAGTGCACAGGCGGCCGAAATAATTTCCAGGTCAGAAGAGAAGTGGATGTTTGACCAGTTCCTGGAAGAGTTTCCGAGTGTAGAGCCGCAGTTCATATTCTCAGTTGTGTATCTATACCCTAAGGACATAAGGAGCAGGCTGGGGCTGGACCCTTCAAAAATCGGGGAGGAAGAATTCCGCCAGGCGATAGGCGCCTTTGCTGAAGGCAGAATTCCAAAGGAGGCAGTGGAGGAGGTTCTAGCAGCGTATTGCAGGGGTGAAAAGATTGAGGATGCAGTTAAAAAGTTCAGGATGATGAGTGAAGAGGAAGTGAAAGAGGCAGTTGAGCGCATAATCTCGGAATTGAGGAAGAGCGGCGCTGAGCTCAAGGAAGGGCTCGTAATGGGAAGGAGCATGGCAGTCCTGAGGGGAAAAGCAGACGGAAAGGTTATAGCAAAGATAGTCAGAGAAAAAATATTGAGATGAGGTGCAGTTTCTTATGCTCATAGGGGTTGTTGGAAAACCGAATGTAGGAAAGTCAACCTTCTTCAAGGCGCTAACCCTTGCAGATGTCTACATAGCCAACTTTCCATTCGCCACGATAAAACCAAACAGCGGAGTTGCATATGTTAGGGTTGAAAGTGTGGACAAGGAGTTCAATGTAGTTTCAACCCCGAGGTTCGGTTTCAACAGGGGAAACTTCAGATTCGTTCCAGTCCAGGTCATGGATGTAGCCGGGCTTGTTCCAGGAGCCCACGAGGGAAAGGGGATGGGCAACCAGTTTTTGGATGATTTGAGGCAGGCGGACGCTTTTATCCACATAATCGATGCAGCAGGAGCAACCACAATAGGCGGAGAGCCCGTCCCCCCTGGAAGCCACGACCCGTGCGAGGATGTTGAATTTCTGGAAAGTGAATTAGACATGTGGTATTTTCAGATACTCACCAAAGGTTGGGAGAGGTTTGCCAAGATTGTGACGATGGAACACGCCGACGCAGTTAAGGCAATATCCAAGCAGTTTACTGGGCTGGGTGCTGACGAGGACGACTTTAAAGAGATAATCGAGATGCTAAAACTAAATGAGATTCCCATCTCTCAGTGGAAGGAAAACGACCTGAAGAGGCTTGCCTCTGCTCTTAGGAAGAAAACCAAGCCAATGCTCATAGCCGCAAACAAGGCGGACTACCCAAATGCTGAAGAGAACATAAGGCGTCTGAGAGAAAAGTTTCCTGAATACATCATAGTCCCATGCTCAGCGGAGGCGGAGCTAGCCCTTAAAGAGGCGGACGCTAAGGGGATTATAGATTATGTGCCGGGCGATTCGGACTTCAAAATCAGAACAGATGCTAACATCTCTGAGAGTCAAAGAAAAGCCCTCGAATTCATAAGAGACAATGTTCTGAAAAAATTCGGAGGAACCGGCGTTCAGAAGGCAATTGACGATGCTGTATTCAAACTCTTAGGATACATAGCTGTTTTTCCCGGAGGCGTTCACAAGTTGGAGGACTCTGAGGGCAGGATTTTACCTGATTGCTTCCTCATGCCCCCTGGCTCAACAGCCCTCGACTTTGCATATAAAATACACACAGATCTGGGGGAGAATTTCATAACGGCAATTGATGTGAGGAGCAAGAAGCCCGTAGGGCGAAACTACATTCTTAAGCATAGGGATGTAATAGAAATTGTGACTGCAAAATAGGCGAGATTTAGCAAAAGAATCCAACTACCTTCTGGAACGGCCGGATTTTTCTGTATTGAGCGCTGATTTCAAATCAAGTATGAATTTGCCTTCTGAGATCTCAAAGATGGGGACTTTGTCATTAAAAAGGCGGACCAGATCCAACTCGTATTTTCCAGGCGCCTCAACCCTGATTGATCCGGTCTCGAGCAACGCTGGATGAATCTCTGAGGATTCATCAATAATCTCAAGAACTTCTGTCTCGGCTCCTGATCCCGCCTCCTTGGATTTGTGCCAGCGACTTTTCAAAGATTCAATCTTGTCCTTGGGTAGGTAATAGAAAAGCTTAGAGCCGCAACTGCATCCGCTCATTATCTCAGAGGCATTATCCTCATATATGGACCCGCACCTTACACACTGATGAGGCATTAGTCGTTAGAATAGGCCGCCCTTTTTATTCTTTTTCAAAAGATTAAACATCAGATTAAAGCATCAGAATTCGCGAGAGTTCTTCTCTAACCTGCTTTACATCCACATCCTTGACTGTTACTCTGCCTGCGTGCTGTGAATATATTATTGCCTTCCTGGCTATCCGCTTGGCTATCTCGTCAAGAAAGTCGGCCATCGCCTCCTTCGCAGAGTCGGAAACTCGGATGTTGGGATCAACTTCTTTTATCATCTTTTCAATAACAGCAAGAGGTATGGGAGACTTGGACATTAGATCACCTCACATTCAGACTATTTTCTGATAATTATTTAAATCTTATGATTGCAAAGCTCTGATTATCATAAACTAGTCGGGGCATAAATTCTCAGAAGGTTTTTTATATGATATGAAATTCCCATTGCACATGGCTGAGATAACCTTTTTAGGCACTTCAAGCATGGTCCCAACAAAGGATAGGAACCACTCTGCTTTTTTCCTCTCATTCAAGGATGACGGAATACTCTTCGACTGCGGGGAGGGCACTCAGAGACAGCTGAAGATTGCCGGGATAAACCCGAACAGGATAACCAAGATTTTGATAAGTCACTGGCACGGGGACCACAGTTTAGGAATACCTGGGCTGATCCAAACAATGTCAGCCAACAACTATGACAAGAAACTGAAAATATTTGGTCCCCCCGGAACAAGGAAGAACATAAAAACGCTTTTTAAAATATTTGACTTTCTGAACAAGATGGACATTGAAGTTTATGATATAAGAAAGAAAAAATTCTATGAGGATGAAAATTATTATATGGAGGCTTATCCTCTTGAGCACAAAATCCCCTGCCTGGGATTCAGGTTTGTAGAAAAGGACTTCAGAAGGGTGGATGTAAGTCGTGCCAAAAAGATTGGAATACCGGAGGGGCCGCTTCTCGGACAGCTTCAGGGGGGAAGGAGCATAATGCTAAACGGTAGGAGGATAAGGCCTTCAGAAGTGACATACATTCAGAAGGGAAGGGTCTTAGGGTACATCTCGGACACAGCGCCTTGCGACTCCTGCCTGGCAGTGGCGAAAAATGCAGACCTGCTGATTTCTGAGTCCACTTTTGAGAGTGGGCTGGACGAGAAGGCCTTTGAATATACACACCTAACTGCAAAGGATGCTGCCAGCATCGCTGCTTCTGCCGGGGCAAAGAAACTCATCCTGACACATTTCAGTCAGCGCTATGCAGATATAACCCCGATCCTGGAAGAGGCGAGAATCTATTTTCCAAATTCTGCATGCGCCCACGACTTCATGAAGGTCCAATTTTAATGCATGTATCAAAATTCTGTTTAGATGAAAGAAAGTTCAACGAGTTCCTTGTAGAATTCATCCATATTGTTTCCAAACTTGGCAGACACACTAACTACCCTATGATTCGGGAAGGCCGCCTTAACCTTCTCAAGACGCGCCCTCTTCAAATCCATCTTGTTCGCGACTATGAGAACGGGAATGTTGCGTGCCTCCAGGTTTCCAAGTATTGTAAGATTGACCTGGTTGTAGGGGTCTTTTGTAGAGTCAAGCACGAGCACAACTATGTCCATCTCGTCCAGCCACTTTATTGATTCAATCACGCCTCTGGCTGCCTCCTTAGCCCTCTGCTTTGCTTCCTTCTCTGACATGCCTGAAGACACAAAGTCCTCGTAGTCAATCCTGGTGGCTATTCCGGGAGTGTCCACAAGCGCAAATGTCAACTGGTTCTTTCCCGACTTTATAGTGACTTTCTCCTTCATCTGGACGCTTCTCGTCTCATGAGGTATCGGCGATGCTTTTCCAAGATTCTCGCCCAGCCAGTCGGAGCAGATACTATTTGCAAGGGTAGTTTTTCCAGAATTGGGCGGGCCGTAGATCCCTATTTTTAGGCTCCTCCTCTTTAAGAACAGCCTTCTGAAAAACTTTGTGAATCTTTTGAAAAGTCCTTGCATGGGAGCAGGTTGGTTTTGGATGTCGTTTTAAATATTTTACTATTTGAGAATTACTATTCAAAGCAGAAACCTTTATTCTGATACCCTTGCCTCAATTCTTTTAACTTGGGCTATCTCATCCTCAGAGATGGCACAGCCCTTAAGCTTCAAGCCCCAAAGGACTGCATCCAGAAGAATCTCCCTTGCCTCTGGGGTTCCTGCGGGAAGGTATCTGTCAAGCGTGCCCAGCTCATATGCCACAAGGACTAACTCAACTGAGCGTATGACTTTTATCTGCCTCGTGAGGCTCCTAAACCTAGCCAGATTTTGCCGGTTGACCTCAACACGCGTGTGGAGCTTGCTCTGAAGAAGGTCCCTGAGAGCGCCAGGATTCTCAAGAAGCAGGCGGGTGGTCCTCTCATCCACAACAAATGCGCTTGCCCCGCTCAGGATGGCTGTGGCGAGGGCCTGCATCTCCCCCTTATGAACTATGTTAATCCAAACCCCCTTAGACTTAAATGAGGTATTTGCCAGGTGGAGAAGTTCATCATAAAGCGTATTAGCTTCCGGGGTGAGCTCTGCAATCTTAAGCGCGCCCGAGTTTATTTGGGCCAGCACCTGCAATGCCTCAAACTCAAACCGCTTGGTATTTAGCGGATTATCCACAAGTTCCGCCTTTATCTCTGGGCATATGAAGAAGTCACCGTCCAAGTGCTCCTTCAGAGCGTCCAGAATCCAGAGAAGATTATTAAGAGTCAAGGATATTACCGCGCTTGAGTCCAAAAATATCTTCTTCATGAAAATCACTTTTTGAAGAGGGAGCGTGCGAATTCGAGCCTCTGCCTTGTTCTTCCAGAGATGAATTCTCCGACCTCTGCGCTCTGGCCGACATAAGCCATCAGCTCCCACGGCGTTATGCCGAGGATGGATGCGGTTCTGGCCATTGAGATTCCGTGCTCATAAATTCGACCCCCTTTCTTTACCATCGCCTGCTGTATTACCTCCTGAATATACTTTCTAGTCATGCTGTCCGTCTTTGAGATGTAGTCCATAAGCTTCTGTATCTCTGACCGATACTCTTCTTCTTTTTTCAGCATCAGATTATTCCTTGCATATGATATGCTCTTCAGAACTCTAGAGGAAAACTCGCCATTGGTTTTCTCCATAACCTTTGAAAGCGAGTATATCAGAACCGCGATTATTATAGAATCGTGATCCTGGAATATGCTGCAGTTGTGGATTGTGTGATTGCTCAACTCCTTCAAATCAGATATTTTCGACTCCAGAATATACTTCTCGGCCTGAGCGAGAACAGAGAGGATATCCTGCCTGACCACCTCTTCCATACACTCAAATATCACATAATAGTTATATAAAGTTTGCTAAACCGCCCGGAATTTTAATTTTACAACAACTGAGGGCAGATCAACCATCAACCGGGATAAATTTATAAACCGCCCGAGTATACAGCAGTGTATGAACAGTGAGGATTTCAGGAGGATAAGGGAGCAGTTGGAATCCTATGACCTCAAAAGGGAGGAGCTTATCTCAAAAAGCAGAGACCTTATCAGGCTCTCGAAAAAACTGATCTACTCAGTCCATAGGAATGACCTGAAAGAAGCGTCCATGTCCTTTTCAGAGCTCAGGAAGCAGTTTGAGCAGTTCAACTCCTTGGCCAAAAGAGAGCCAGAACTTTTCTATTCTGGAATATTTAAGAGCGGAGTCCAAGAATATGTAGAGGCGGCATGCTTTTACAGCCTTATTGTTGAGGAGAAATTGCCAACACATGAAGAACTTGGAGTTAAGGGAGAACATTATCTTTTAGGAGTGTGCGACCTTGTGGGAGAGCTTTCCAGAAAGGCAATCAATGCTGCGGCAAAATCCGATTACAAAACTGCCCTGAAAATAAAGGACATCGTCTCTGATATTTATGATGAGCTCATGCAGTTCGACTTTCCGAACGGCGAGCTCAGAAATAAGTTTGACGGGATAAAATACGAGGTGAAACGGCTGGAGGAGATGGGGCTCCAGCTCTCTCTCAAGGGAAAGAATTAAAATGTTCGATGGGAAAACTGCCCTTGCTCCAATAATACTGCTCCTGCTGATCGCTGGCTGGGGATGCTCTGGCGGCTTGAACAGAACAGCAGGGGTTCAGGATAACTTTAAAATTCAGAACGAGGTGGGTGCCGTGAAGAGCATAAAGGTTCAGGATGCTGAGATTGAGTGGCTGGGCCACGCCACAATAAGAATAGTTAATGATAACAAAACAATCTATGTAGACCCATACAACCTTGAAGATGCGAGCAGGAAGGCCGACCTAATATTGATTACGCACGGGCACTACGACCATTGCAGCATAGGGGATATAAAGAAGGTTGCCCGCTCGGGCACAATAGTGATAGCCACCTCAGACTGCATAAGCCAGCTCAGGAAGGTGGAAAACATATCCATGAAAATAGTCGGCCCGAACAGGAGCATTGAGATCCCGAACATGCCTTGGCTTTCAATAAAAACTGTACCCGCATACAACATTGCAAAAATGTTCCACTCCAAGGAAAACGATTGGGTTGGTTACATAATCGAGATAAATGGGAGCAGGATATATATCGCAGGAGACACCGACTTCATCCCAGAGATGAAGGACATAAAGGGTATTGAAGTCGCATTTCTTCCGGTAGGGGGAACTTATACGATGAATGCAGAAGAGGCTGCGCAGGCTGCAAACACGATGATGCCAAAAGTGGCTGTTCCGATACATTATGGCACAATCGTTGGCTCTGAGAAGGACGCCCAAAAGTTCAAGACGCTGTGCAGGTGCAATGCAGAAATAATGGAAAAGGTGCATTAGACATGGAAATGGTTGAGAAAAGAACACTGGCTTCAGAACTAAGGCCCGAGATGGACGGGAAGGATGTGCTGCTGATGGGCTGGGCTCAGGACATAAGAAACATCAAAAAGATAGTGTTTGTAGTTTTTAGGGACCACACTGGAACTGCCCAACTCGTTGCAGTTCAGGAAAACTTAGACAAAAAGGTATTCGAAGACATCTCAAAACTCTCGCCTGAAACTTGCATAAAGGTCGAGGGAGTTGTAAAAAAGAGCAGTATTGCCAAAGCTGGCTATGAGGTTCACATAAAAAATCTAGAGGTGTTATCAAAGGCAGAGCCGCTTCCAATTTCAGTTGTGGAAAAAGACATCGAAACAGGCTTTTCTAAGAGGTTTGATTACAGGAGCATAGACCTCAGAAAGCCGAAAAGCCTGGCAATCTTCCGGATTGAGTCAGCCCTGGTGCAGGGGATGACAAAGTATCTTGACGAGAACGGATTCCTGCATGTCTTCACTCCGTGCATAATGGGCGCTGCATCAGAATCAGGGGCAGAGGTTTTCAGGATAAAATATTATGACAGGGAAGCATACCTGAGACAGGACCCGCAGCTGCACAGACAGCTCACAATAGCGGGAGGCCTTGACAAGATTTATGATTTAGGACCAAACTGGAGGGCTGAGAAGTCGCACACTGTTAAGCATTTATGCGAGCACAGGGCGTGCGCAGTTGAGAAGGCGTTCATAAGGGACGAGATTGAACTGGAAAGGTTGGAAGAGGAGGTAATAAGGGCTGGAATAAAGAATGTGTTACAGAACTGCGAGAGGGAACTCTCAGTATTGGGGGTGCAGTTAGAAGTTCCAAAGGCCCCATTCCCCGAGATAAGGTTTCCTGAGGTATATGAAATACTGCAGGGGATGGGAAAGCGCCTGCCGAGAGAAACTGATTTAGATGCGGAATCTATGGAACTTCTCGCAAAGTATGTTGAGAGGGAGTATGACTCAAAGTTCTACTTTGTCAACAGGTTCCCATTCGCTATAAAGCCGTTCTATGTTATGAGGGTGGACTCAGAGCCGGAGTGGGCCCGCTCCATAGACCTAAACTATGGAAGCTTAGAGCTCAGCTCTGGAGGGCAGAGGGAGCACAGGTATGATGTGCTCATGTCTCAGATAAAAGAGAAGAATCTTAACCCTAAAAACTTAGAATGGTTCACACAGTTCTTCAAATATGGGGTGCCCCCTCACGGAGGGTTTGCAATAGGAGTGGAGCGACTGACGCAGGCAATACTGAAACTGCCAAACATCAGGGAGGCGGTCCTATTCCCGAGGGAGCCGGACAGGCTACTTCCATGAGCAGGAAGCTGAGTGTCTTTGCGAGTTTTGCATGCGCTCCCCAGTTACTTCCGTTCTTCATTGCCCTTCTGGGCTCAGCGGGTGTTCACTCGGTCACAGCGCAGTCTGCACTCGCACAGTTGGAGAATTGGCTGAAGTTTAAAAATGTGCCCAAATATAGACAAGAAAAGGCGCTTATGAGTGCTTTATAGAGTGCCGAGCTTCTTCTCAATCTCGGCCAGTTCCTTCTCCAATTCCTCAAGTTCAGAAGAAACCTTCTTGACACCTTTAAGCTGAGCAGCCTGACCTGAAAGCGGCTCATTAGAGGCAGAGGTCAACTGTCCTTTAGGCGTTTGAGCTGTCTGAGACCCCTGTAATTCAGGAACCATCTTGCGGACCATCTCCACAAGTTTTGTAAGCTCGCTAAGCGTTGAAGAGAGTTCCCCTATCGTTTTCTCTTTCTCCTCTCTCGTCTGAGCCATTGAGGTCTCCATCTGAAGGAGCTTTACCATCTGTTTTGATGCTTCTAGAATCTTCCTCCTTACCTCAGCGGGGTTGTTTATTGAGACGAAGAGATCCTCTGGCCTCTTCTCAGGAATTGCTGTGTTCCTCTTTTTAGAGACACTCTTTCCCTGGCTCTTTTTTTTCTGGGGCATTCATTCCACCCCCGGCTCAAGGAATATTTCGTCCAACTCGTTTATTTTCTTCTCAGCATCAGAGAGGATTGCCTCCCAAGTTTCAAGTTCAGACTCCTCTCTTGCTTTTATCTCTTCTAGCTTTGCCAGAATCGCCTTAGCATCCTTTACCTTGCGCTTTATGAGTTCAAAAGAGTCTAGAAGGTCCTTATAGTTATCAATCTTCATGAATACGGGAAGTTTCTTTTCCTGAGTCCTAGCCGGATTTTCCGCCATTATTAAACCACCCTACTGGTTCCCGAAGAGCTCATCATCTACATAGATAAGTTTCCTCTCGATATCCTCAATTCGCGAGTGCCAATTTTGAAGCTCAACATCCTCGTTCTCCTTCAGCGCCTTGAGCGCCTGGAGGGACGAGTTTGCATTTCTTATCATTGCCTTCACATTTGAGAGCTCTCGTAAGATGACCTTATACCTGTCCACTCTTAAAAATATGGGCTTTGAGGTGTCCAGCTCCATCTTAATGTCTGATGGGATCTGCTCGGGCTGCTGCTCAGGCTGATAAGGCGTTTGGCCCTGCTGGACAATTGAGGGTTGAGGATTCAGTTGAGGATTAGACATTGGTTTAGGTTTCATCTGTGGCATGAAAGGATCGCTTGGCTGGGTTCCAAATGCTGGCTGTTCGGGAAGCTGCTGCAATGATCCGAATTGGGCGGGGGGGGAATTCTGCTGGGCCGCCAGCTGGTCCTGCTCTTCAGAGGAGGGGTAATACTTTCTAAAGAGTGCTTCATAGTCCTCGTCCAACTGCTGAGGCCTGCTGCCTGTCTGGAACTGAGGGATCTGGGAAGCATCAGATGCTGCTGGCGGCTCCGGAATTTGCGGGGATGATTGGATAGAAGCAGAGGGCTGTTTTTCCTCTTTTTTCTTGAAAAGCGTAAATGCCATACTTACACCTCTTTTTAGTTGAGATAAAAAGTCATACTGAGGGTTAAAAAGTTTTATGAGTATTAAGGAATAGTAACATCATTTTGTGTTATAAGCAATTTTATATAAGCAACGAGTAAGTTGGATTTGGCAAGATTTTTATAATGTGAACTCTGAATCCTAGGGCATGGGAGTGCAGATTGTGGAGATCCTGCCGAAGAAGGAGATAGATTATCAGTTTTTAAGCGGCAGGAATGTAGCAGTTGATGCTCATCTTACCCTATATCAGTTCCTCACCACAATAAGGCAACCGGACGGCTCACTTCTGATTGACTCTTCAGGAAATGTCACCAGCCACCTCATGGGAATATTCACGAGAAATGCGAACTTGCTGATAAAGAAGATATTTCCAATATATGTGTTTGACGGAACTCCCCCTGAGTTAAAGAGGAAAACCCTTGAGGAGAGGAGGAAAATAAAGGAGGAGGCCCAGAAGAGGTATGAAGAGGCCCGCGAGCTTGGGCTCGTTGCCGAGATGAGGAAATACGCATCTAGAACCACACGCTTAACTCCTGAGATGATTGAAGAGTCAAAGCAGCTGCTGAAAGCCCTGGGCATCCCCGTGGTTCAGGCCCCATCTGAGGGAGAAGCACAGGCATCCTACATTGTAAAAAGGGGGGACGCATATGCGGTTTCATCTCAAGATACAGACTGTCTCCTATTCGGAACTCCGCGACTTGTAAGGCATCTTAACATAACATCCAAGAAAAAAATTCCAGGAGCAATAGCATACAAGCAAATACCTATTGAGATGATAGAACTTCAAGAGGTGCTCAGCACTCTTGGAATTACGAGGGAGCAGCTCATAGCACTGTCCATGTTAGTGGGAACTGACTTCAACCCGGGAGGAATAAAGGGGATAGGCCCAAAAAATGCTCTCAAACTCGTAAAGAAACACGGGAACAACTTCGGAGAACTTTTTGAAGAGGTAAAATGGGGCTCCTTCTTCGAGTTCGGATGGGAGGAAGTTTTTGAACTTATAGACAAGATGCCTGTCTCAGAGGATTATTCCATAAAGAGGGGAAAAGTTGACAGGGAGAAAGTCATTGAGATATTGTGTGACGCCCACCAATTTTCGAGGGAGCGTATTGAGAAGACCCTCTCGGAGTTGGAGCAGAGTTGTGAAAACAGTTCACAGAAGGGACTGTCAGAATTCTTCGGGTGAAAATATGAAACTGAAAGAAATCCTCGCTGGAAAACTTTCAGAAAAAGAGCTCACGCTTCTGCCATCTTCATTTGACATTGTTGGGGACATAGCAATATTTTCGGCGATGCCTGAAGAATTAAAGAACAGAGAAAGGCTAATCGGCGAGGAGATGCTAAAACATTTCAAAAACATAAGGGTAGTTGCGAAAAAGGTCAAACAATATTCGGGCGTATATAGAACTCCAAAACTCGAGATAATTGCTGGAGAGAAAAGAAAGGAAACCACTTACAGGGAGAATGGCTGCATCTTCAAGCTGGATGTAGAAGAGGTATATTTTTCTCCAAGACTTTCAGAAGAGAGGAAGCGAATTGCGGGACTGGTCAGGGAAGGCGAGGCTGTGCTCATAATGTTCTCAGGATGCGCTCCATACCCTGTGGTGATTGCTAAAAACTCCAAGGCAAAAATAGTGTATGGGATTGAGAAGAATCCTATTGCTCACAAGTATGCACTTGAAAATGTAAAACTAAACAAATTGTCTAATGTTGTGCTCATAAGAGGCGACGCCAGAATGGAAACCTTCAAACTGGCTAAGAATGGAACACTCTTCGATAGGATACTTATGCCCCTGCCCAAGGATTCGGGTAACTTCCTGGACGCCTGCTTTGCCGCATCAAAGAAGGGAACCATAGTTCATTTTTACTCGTTCATGCGCGAGGAAGAGATTCCCAAGCCAGCTGTAAATGTTATAGAGGAGGAGGCAAAGAGGCGCGGCTTCTCTGTGAAGATTCTCGGATGGAACAAGTGCGGGCATTATTCTCCTGGAAAGTTTAGAGTTTGCATAGATTTCAAAGTTACAAGGACTGCAGCAAGGGACAAAATTAATAAAGAAAGAAAGAAGCCAGCAAGAACCAGGAGGGTCAGAAATGGGAGATGATATTGGAGAACAGGTGCTGAGCTTCGTGGGGCAGAATGGCCCTGCGCTTCCATCAGAAGTGGCCAAGTTTATAGGCAAGGACATACTGATAGCGTCGGCAATCCTTTCAGAACTTGTCTCCCGAAAGGTTCTGAAGATAAGCAAAGCCAAGATAGGGGGCTCTCCTGTGTATTACCTCCCGGGACAGGAGGAAATGCTAGAGCGGCTCCTGCCATTCATGAATGAAAAGGACAGGCAGACCTGCATAATGCTCAAGGAGAGGGGAGTTATTGGGGAGGAGGAGGCAGACCCTCTCACAAGGGTCTCCCTGAAGTCTTTGCCAGATTTCGCAATTCCATTCCAGTTGGAAGGGAAAACTTACTGGAGGTGGCACCTTCTCCCAGAAGGAGAGGCAGCTGCAAGGGCGGGGCAGAAAATTGCGGGCAAGGAATTCAGGAGAAGCGAAAATTCAGCAGCTGCTGAAAAGCCTAAAATCTCAATAGCGCAGAGCATTGAGTCGGCAATAACCAGTGAGGCAAAGATAATAGAAGAGCATCCGGCCAAAAAGAGGACTGCTTCGAAAAAAACAATTGTGAAGGAGGAAGGGCGGGCGGAGGGCTCAAAGGCGGAGACAACGCCCTCTGTTGAGAGTTACGATAAAAAAACTTCAGATTTCTTGGAGCACACGAGAAGATTCTTTAAGGAAAAGGGGGTAGAGGTCTTGGAAGAGTTCCCCTCCTTAAAGAAGGGACAGCATGACTTCAGAATAAGAATTGAGGGCACTCTGGGAAGCTTTGAATATTTCTGCAGGGCGAGGGACAAGAAGACAATAAATGAGGATGATTTAAGCTCCGCCTACCTCCGGGCGCAGATGAATGGGCTGCCGTGCATACTCCTGACTGATGGCAGGCTAACCAAGAGGGCTTCTGAAATGCTCAGGAATGAATTCAAAAACATGGTAGTGAAGAATTTTCAGTAGATCATATGTTGTATGGCTTTCTGGGCGTGAATCTTGTGTGAAGCAGCTTCTCAGCTATTTCTGAGTTTGGAGATTCGAGAAACTCCGAATAGACCTTCCTAACTATGGGATTTTCGAGGCTCTCCCGCACACTTGAACTGGAATCAATCGAGTAAAGGGCGTTTATCCTCTCTGAAACTATTTTAGAATTTGTGGGAATTGGCTGGCCCCCTCCCCCTGAGCAGCCGCCTGGACAGGCCATAACCTCCACAAAGTCAAGATCCCCTCTTTTTGCTTTCTCAATTACTTCATCTATGTTTCCGAGCCCGTTGACAACAGCCACTCTGAGA
>Ga0123519_10011180_pt1 | contig 13283 bp, 8 predicted proteins | sample YelNatPaOPRAMG02_FD_87396 | JGI IMG/M metagenome (GOLD analysis project Ga0123519, IMG submission 87396) | Hot spring microbial communities from Yellowstone National Park - Yellowstone National Park OP-RAMG-02 (version 2) | ecosystem: Environmental > Aquatic > Thermal springs > Hot (42-90C) ...
GCCGAGCAGATCGCCGTCTGGAGACGCCTCCTACGCACTGTGCCGAGCAGATCGCTGTCTGGAGAGACGCCTCCTACGCTCTGTGCCGAGCAGATCGCCGTCTGGAGAGGCCTCCTACGCACTGTGCCGAGCAGATCGCCGTCTGGAGACGCCTCCTACGCTCTGTGCCGAGCAGATCGCTGTCTGGAGAGACGCTTCCTACGCTCTGTGCCGAGCAGATCGCCGTCTGGAGAGACGCCTCCTACGCTCTGTGCCGAGCAGATCGCCGTCTGGAGACGCCTCCTACGCACTGTGGCTCAGCTGCGGGCCTCGAGGAGTTCCCTGAGTCGCTTGATGGCCTTGGTCTGCAGGCGGGAGACGTGCATCTGCGATATGTTGAGCCTCGCGGCGACCTGGGTCTGGGAGAGGTCGCGAAAGAAGCGGTAGTAGATGATCGCTTTCTCGCGCGGCTCAAGGGACTCGATGGCGGCGCGAAGGTCGCCGTAGGTCTCGATCCTGCGCAGCGACGCGTCCTCCTCGCCGAGGAACTCCGCGAGCGTGAGCGGGGCCGATTCGCCCTGGGCCTGGATGGGGGCGTCGAGCGGGACAGTGTCGTAGGCGTTGCCCATCTCGATCGCTTCCAGCGTCTCCTCCTCCGTGGCGCCGATCCTGGCGGCTACCTCCTGGATGGTCGGCGGGCGGCCGAACTCAGCGCTCATCATCTCCGATGTCCTCGACGCGGCCATGTTGAGCTCCTGAAGCCTGCGCGGGACCTTTAGCTGCCAGCCCTTGTCGCGGAAATGGCGGCGGATCTCGCCGAGGATGGTGGGGGTGGCGTAGGTGGAGAAGTGCAGCCCCCGCTCGGGGTCGAAGCGATCCACCGCGTTCGTGAGCCCGATCATCCCAACCTGGGCCAGATCCTCGAGCGGTATGCCGCGGTTTGCGAACTTGCCGGCGAGGAAATGCACGAGGTTTTGATGGCCGAGTATCAGCTTCTCGCGGATGGCGGGGTCGCGGGTCCGCACGTATTTCACGAAGAGCTGCTCGGTTTCCTTGGCCGTCACGTCGCCTTCACGCCGCTTCTTGCGTTCGAGTTCATTCACGGTCACTACTATACCTCGTCGCGCGCGCTGGTGGGCACGGCGTATCGTTTGTTGGTGTGTAACGTAAATGATGCCCGAGGAAGGGGCAGACGAAACGAAGGCAGAGTGTCAAGTTGCGGGGCGGACCACCTTCGAATGAATTCGAGGCTACGCGATACGAAGTCGATCTTCATCGACTGGGAGTGTAAAGCGTGGACGGTGGAGGCCGGGTGCGTATGCTTCGGGCGAAAAACGAGCCCGCGAAGCATAGTGTGGGGTGGGTCGGCGATTGCGGGCGGATTGGGCTGGAGGAGCGGCGGGGGCTGGCGCCGAGGCATAGAACAACACCCACGGGTTTTGCCGACAGCAATTGTTGACAACTGGGGTATAATGTAATAGAATCCAAGCAACGGACCCTTCCCAGTCGAAGGCTGACGTTATGCGTCAGGTATTGATGTAGGCTGGGCGGGGTCCTTTGCTATGTACCGTTTGGTCCTCGACCGGTCATAGACTGAATTGGCTGACTCGAACCTCCAGTGCCGATACGGCGACTCCCAGAACTGTCCGAACTCTCCGCCGAGGCCCGTATTGATCCCGATGTTGAAGTTCGGATGGATAGTCTTGATCTCGGCCAAGATGGCCTTGTAGAGCTTCTCCTTGGCGATGGTTCGCTTGGCTCGTCTGTGCGCGCCTTGCGGTTTGTCCTTGTGTTTATCGTTCAGCCGAAATGACATCGAGCCGAGCACGACGTCCAGGCATTGGAGGAGGACGTGGTCGTGGGAATGCATCTCGGTGATATTGTGCTTCTCAAGCACGATGCCGGCTCTCCTGAAATCAGCCGAGTCGCCCATGCCCAGCAGATAGCCCTTGAAGCTCTCCGCTTTCTCGCCGCTGTCGGGCAGTTCGTCAAGGTAGAATCTGACGCGGATTGGCCGATCGCCACGGACGTACTTCAGGCCGAACGCGTGCTTGAGGAATTGATAGTAGAGCTTGTAGTACTGGAGTTCCAGGTCGCCCTTCGTGAGGCCAACGGGCACGCTGGCGTTCTGCGTGAACATGATCCGCACTTTGAGGTTGCCCAGCCGGACCTCGTCGAAGAAGCACTCGATCATCTCTTGGTACTTGGCGAGGTAGCGTTCGGTGACCTTTGCCCATTTGAGTTCCGCATAAAGATTCAGTTCGGCTTTCTTTTGGTTAAGCCGCTGGGTGATGCGCTGATACTGCGACGCACCCACCAGGACTCCGCCGTAGAAATTGGAGAAGTACCTGCCGTGCTTGTCGGACTCGTCGCAGAAGATGATGTACTCTTTTTCGGACATAGGATTCAGGAATGAGTTCGGCAGCGGAGAGCAGACTACCTGCGGGGGATTGCCGGGCGAACGGGATTGCGGAGTTGGAAGCGAGCAGGAAACTAGCTCGGCGTCAGGGAACTAAGAGTCAGCAAGCTAAGTAAGTTCGGCTGATCAACTTGCATCAGCTCCTATCAGTCTTCTGACTTGCGGGCCATCAGAGGCCAGGCAGATCAGACGTTTCCAAAGCTCGCGCATGTGCGCGGCGATAGTCTCAAAAAGCCTGTTGGCGAGAACCCTCTTTTGACATCATGAAGCGGCGTCGACCACGGCGGGCTACCCCACCTTCGCCCCCATGCGCCTGAAGGCGGCGGCGAGGACTTCGATGAGGTCCTCGACTTCGGATATGATGCGGGGGGTGGAGGGGTTGATGGCGAGTTTGTCGGGTTGGAACCAGTGGCGGCGGTGGGTCTTCATGAGTTCGGTGCAGAGTTCGGGCGAGAGTCGGACTCCGGCGGCGAATTTGACCTGAATCTGGTTCCTGAACGTCGTGATCGACTCGATGCCGAGTTCGTGGGCGCGCAACCTCATTCGAATGATGGCGAGCATGTTCCAGACGGGTTTGGGCGGGTCGCCGAAGCGGTCCTCGAGCTCGTCCTGGACGGCCTGGACATCCTCTTTGGCCTTGATCGCGGCCATCTTCTTGTAGAAGAGGATACGGTGCGCCTCGTTGGCCATATAGTCGCGCGGGATGTAGGCGTCGATGGGCAGCTCGACCGGCGGCAGCTCGATTTCCTCGATTTCCTCGCCCTTTAGCTCCGCGACCGCCTTGGAAAGCAACTGGCAGTAGAGATCGAAGCCGACCGCCGCCATCTGGCCGGACTGCTCCTGGCCGAGGAGGTTGCCGGCGCCTCGGATTTCGAGATCGCGCAGGGCGATGCGGTAGCCGCTGCCGAGGTCGGTGAACTCGCGGATCGCATCGAGACGCTTCTCGGCGATCTCGGTGAGGATCTTGTCCGGCCGATACAGCAGATACGCATAAGCCTGCCGGTCCGAGCGCCCCACCCTGCCGCGGAGCTGGTAGAGCTGGGCGAGGCCGAGCTTGTCGGAGTCGTTGATGATGATGGTGTTTGCGTTGGGGATGTCCAGGCCGCTTTCGATGATGGTGGTGCAGACGAGGATGTCGAACTTGTGCTCGTAGAAGTCCATCATCACCCGCTCCAGCTCGCTTTCGCCCATCTGGCCGTGCGCGACATCGATGCGCGCGTAGGGCACGAGCTTGTTGACCTGGTCGGCGACGTGGCCGATGTTTTCGACGCGGTTGTGCACGAAGAAGACCTGGCCGCCGCGGTCGAGTTCGCGGACGATCGCGTCTCGCACAACCGCCGACTCCGCCTCCTTGACGACGGTTTTGATGGGCATGCGGCCCTCGGGCGGGTCGTTGATGATCGACATGTCCCGGATGCCGGATAGCGACATGTGCAGCGTGCGCGGGATGGGGGTGGCGGTCATGGTGAGCGCGTCGATGGACTTGCGAAGCTGCTTGATCTTTTCCTTGTGGCGGACGCCGAAGCGCTGCTCCTCGTCGATCACGAGCAGGCCGAGGTCCTTGAACTCGATGTCCTTTGAGAGCAGGCGGTGCGTGCCGATGACGATGTCCACCGTGCCGAACTTGATCCCCTCGGCGGTCTCCTTTTGCTCCTTGGCCGTGCGGAAGCGGGAGAGCATTTCGACGGATATCGGGAATGCGGCGAGGCGCTCGGTGAATGTGTTGAAGTGCTGCTGGGCGAGGACCGTGGTCGGGCACAGGACCGCGACCTGCTTGCCGTCCGAGACGACCTTGAACGCGGCGCGGATGGCGACTTCGGTCTTGCCGTAGCCGACGTCGCCGCAGATGAGGCGGTCCATCGGCTTGGGGGTCTCGAGGTCCTTTTTGACGTCGTAGATCGCGTCGAGCTGGTCCGGGGTCTCATTGAACGGGAATGCGGATTCCATCTCCTGCTGCCAGGGGGTGTCGGGGCCGTAGGCGTGCCCACCGAGCGCCTGGCGCCAGGCGTAGAGCTCGATGAGTTCGCGCGCCATCTCCTGGACGGCCTTCTTGACCTTTGTGGTGGTCTTGTACCACTCGCTGCCGCCGAGACGGTGGACGACGGGGGGAGTGCCCTCGCCTCCGATGTAGCGCTGGACGCGGTCGATCTGGTCCGAGGGGACGTAGAGCTTGTCGTCGTTGGCGTATTCGAGCAGGAGGTACTCGCGCTCGACGCCGCCCGTTGCGAGCTTGGTTATGCCGCGGTAGAAGCCTATGCCGTGGTTGATGTGGACGACGTAGTCGCCTTCCTTGAGGTCCAGGATCGAGGAGATCGGGATGCCTTCGTGGGAGGTCTTGCGGGCGCGGTGCATGCGCTGGGCGCCGAAGAGCTCGGAGTCGGTGAGCAGGGCGAGGTTGGCTTCTGGAAGCCTGAAGCCGGTGCGGAGGGGGGCGTGGGCGACAAAGGCGGTGGATCCTGAATCGAGTTCAGGATGACGAGCCTCAAGGGCGACTGGCGCATCCTCCAACTGCTGTGCGGGGATGTCGAACTCGGCGAGGATCTCGAGGAGGCGCTTGTCCTGCTGGGAGGCGATGACGACGAGCTGGTCGTTTGCCAGCCAGGTGCGGATCTGGTCGGCGGCGGATTCGATGTGGCCTCCGAAGGAGTCCATCGGCTTGGAATCGATCTGAACCTCGACGTCGGCGCGGGCCCACGGGATCGGGCGCGGGAGCAGGGTGAGGCTGATGGCCTGGTGGTTGGCGAGCGCGTGCTTGACGGTGGATTCAAACCCCACGTGCTGGCGCTTCTGGGTGGCGAGAAGCAGGCCGCGGCCGGCGCGGTTGATCAGCGTCTCGACCATCTTTTCCTCGTGGGCTTCCCAGTGCGACTTGATCTGCATGGGCTCGTCGAGGCAGACTATCGCGTCGGCGGGGAGGTAGTCCAGGATCGAGACTTCGTCGGGGTGCAGATAGGGCAGGTAGAACTCGATCTCGTCGAAGTAGGCGAGGTTTTCGATGCGGGTGATGTCGTCCTCGACCTTTTCCGCGATGCGCTTGGCGGCTTCGGGGTCCTCGACGCCGTCGAGGTTGGTCACCTGGCCGGAGAGCTCCTTGCGTATCTTCGCGACGGCTTTCTCGGCGGATTCCTCGGTCATGAGGACCTCGCGGGCGGGGAGCAGCAGGGCGGATTCGATCTTGTCGACGCTGCGCTGGGTGGCGGAGTCGAAGTGGCGGATGGATTCGATCTCGTCGCCGAAGAGCTCGATTCTCAGTGGCAGGTCTTCGCTCGATGCATATACATCGATGATGCCTCCGCGGCGGGAGAACTCGCCGTGGCGGTCCACGACGTCGGTGCGCTCGTAGCCCATCTTGACGAGCTGCAGGGCGAGGTCGTCGAGGTCGATCTCCTCGCCGACCTTGATGGTCAGGCAGGACTCGCGCAGGGCGCCGCGCGGCATGGTCCGGCGCAGGACGGCGTTGATGGGGGCGACGACGACCGCGGTGCGGCCGGTCGCGAGAGCGTGCAGCGCGCCCATTCGCTCGCCGATCACGCTGAAGTTGGGCTCGCCCTCCTCGTAGATGAGCGAGTCAGAAGGCGGGTAGAACACCACCTGCTCGCGCGGGATGCCGTAGAGGGGCAGGTCCTCGGCGATGCGCTCGGCCTGCTCGTAGGTGTAGGTGACGAGCAGGATGGTGCGCTTGCTCTGATCGAACAGCCCCGCCAGCATCCAGCCCTTGGCGGCGGCGGCGAGGCCTTCGATTTGGATCAGCTTCGTGCCCTTTGCCAGCGAGTCGAGCACCTCGCGGGATTTGGGGAAGGCGGTATGGAGTTGGAGAAGCTTGTTGAGCATCAGTTTTGAGTTCTAAGTGTTGAGTGTTGAGTTGTCTGACCGTACATAGCCTGAAAGGACTTTGGCGCGAGAGATGGGTGGTGCCAAAGCCCTGGGATTGCGCTGTATTCGGTTGCCTTATTCATGTTAGGGCGGAGCGAGGGGGGTGTCAAGGTGAAGGGGACTACGGTTGCCAGTGCACGCAGTCAGATGGACTGGCTACTGCAGGAGCTGACGCTTTAGCGCCCGCAGTCTCAGGGCGGGCTCCGTCTCGCCGGCAGGAACGCCAGGATCAGACTCTTGTTCGCCAGGTAGCCTTTGCCCGCTCTCATAACCAGCCTCTCCTCGACCAGCGTTTCGATGTCGCGCTGCAGCGTCTTGTCGCTCTTCTTGGCGTATGCCTGCGCGACCCGGAAGCTGATGTTGGGGAGTTCGGACAGGGGGACGGGCTCGGCGCGCATCGAGAGGTCGAGCAGCAGATTACGACGCCGGTGACGGACAGCGGAGTCGGTGGGGTGGTCGGCGAAGTGCTCGTGGACGTAGTTGCGCCAGGCTACTTCCCATTGCTGCGCGCGGATGGTGTCGAGTTGCTCGCGGAGGCCGTCGACGAAGCCTTGGACGGCGTATTCGACAAACGAGATCACGCCGGTCGGGGATTGGCTGGCAGCCTGCAGTTGGCGGTAGTACTCGGATCGGGTCGCGTTGTAGTGGTTGCTGAGCAGGTGCGCGGCGGGGGACGGCACTCCGGCCGCAACAAGCGTCTGGAACTCCACGAGCCGGGCCGTGCGGCCGTTGCCGTCGCCGAAGGCGTGTATCCACGCGAGGTAGAGGTGAGCGACGACGGCCTTGAGAATGCCGTAGACGATCTCCAACCCCGCGGGCGCCTGGAAATCGGGGCCGTTGAGCCAAGTGCAGAGCCGGTCGAGCAACTCCGGGCAATCCCTGGCGGGCGCGCCCTGGTAGCCGCCCACGCTGACCTCGTAGGCGCGAATCTCGCCCGGAACCACATTATCAGGCAGCGACAGATTGCGGAGCACCGATCTGTTGAAGTCAGCGATGGCATAGGGCGTAATGTCGCCGGACTCGCCAGCGGTGAGGCGAGTAAGGATGTCGTTGCAGACATCCACAACGTTGTCGATCTCCTGGGCGAGATACTCCTTGCTGGGTGGCAGGTGGAGTACGCCCTCGAGGTGGCGGATCACCTCGTCCTCAGAGAGTGTGTTGCCTTCTATCGCAGTGGTTGCAAGCGCCCCTTTGGCAAGAAACACCCTGTGCAGGTGCTGAGCGGTTGCCGGCTGCAGCGCGACGCCCGCGATGTGCTCGCACTTGGACTGCGCCTCGCCGAGCGCGATCCAGAGCCTGTGACTGGCCTGCCTCAGGTCGAGAGAGAAGGTGAGCCAGGGATGTGTCCTTAGATATGTCCGGTCATTTGTCCCCATGGATGTCCAACTTCATGTCCACAGTTTTTGATCCTAGTACGGACTCATTTGTCGATGTGTCCATCCAAATGTCCATTCTCATGTCCATGATTATGGCAGGTAATGCGGGCGACGTCAAGCAGCCTCCGGCGGCAGACAAGGCGGTGTCGAGCCGGCGCAGTCCAAAGCGGCGGCCACGCCGCAGTCCAAGGCGCTTCGCTTAAGGTTTGCGCGCTCTGCGGTGCGAAGGGATGGGTGCTGAAACAAGTTCAGCATGACACCGAAGGCTGCGATCTGCCCCTCGGGAGACGAGGGGGAAAGTGCATCGTCCAAGGCTTCAACCCTCACCCCAACCCTCTCCCTTCCAGGGAGAGGGAGTAGGTGGAGCGGCAGTCCAAAGCGGCGGAAGTTACCGCACTCCAAGGCGCTTCGCTTAAGGTTTGCGCGCTCTGCGGTGCGAAGGGATGGGTGCTGAAACAAATTCAGCATGACAACGAAGGCTGCGCTCTGCCCCGCGGGAGACGAGGAGGAAAGTGCATCACCCAAGGCTTCAACCCTCACCCCAACCCTCTCCCTTCCAGGGAGAGGGAGTAGGCTGGAGCGGCAGTCCGAGGCGGCGGAAGGTACCGCACTCCAAGGCTCGTCGCTTAAGGTTTGCGCGCTCTGCGGTGCGAAGGGATGGGTGCTGAAACAAGTTCAGCATGACACCGAAGGCTGCGCTCTCCCCCGGGAGACGAGGGGGAAAGTGCATCACCCAAGGCTTCAACCCTCACCCCAGCCCTCTCCCTTCCAGGGAGAGGGAGTAGGCTGGAGCGGCAGTCCGATGTGGCGGAAGTTACCGCACTCCAAGGCTCGTCGCTTGAGGTTTGCAGGCTCTGCGGCGCTACACAGGTGGGTGCTGAAACAAGTTCAGCATGACACCGAAAGCTGCGATCTGCCCTCGGGAGACGAGGGGGAAAGTGCATCGTCCAAGGCTTCAACCCTCACCCCAGCCCTCTCCCTTCCAGGGAGAGGGAGTAGGCTGGAGCGGCAGTCCGAGGCGGCGGAAGTTACCGCACTCCAAGGCGCTTCGCTTAAGGTTTGCGCGCTCTGTGGTGCGAAGGGATGGGTGCTGAAACAAGTTCAGCATGACACCGAAGGCTGCGCTCTCCCCCGGGAGACGAGGGGGAAAGTGCATCACCCAAGGCTTCAACCCTCACCCCAACCCTCTCCCTTCCAGGGAGAGGGAGTAGGTGGAGCGGCAGTCCGAGGCGGCGGAAGTTACCGCACTCCAAGGCTCGTCGCTTGATAGTTGCAGGCTCTACGGCGCTATGGAAATGGGTGCTGAAACAAGTTCAGCATGACACCGAAGGCTGCGATCTGCCCCTCGGGAGACGAGGTGGATAGCGCATCGTCCAAGGCTTCAACCCTCACCCCAACCCTCTCCCTTCCAGGGAGAGGGAGTAGGCTGGAGCGGCAGTCCAGGGCGGCGGATCACGCCCTCACCGCGGCCCTCTCACCCGGGAGAGGTAGGCTCGTTTTGCACTCCGCGCGGGCGGGTAATGGGTCGGAGGTACGTTATTACAGACACGTCGATACTCAAGGGAGGACGCGACTATGGGTCATCACGGGATGGGTCATGGAATGGGTGGAGAGCACGGCATGTGTGGGTGCGGGCATCCGCATTGGAAGGGCATGGGCATGAAGTTCATGTTCATGAAGATGCCCTGGAAGGTGATGATGCACGCCGAGGAATTGGGCATCAGCGGGGAGCAGGTCGAGGAGATCAGAAGCAAGCACTCCGACGCCATCAAGGAGATGATCAAGCTCCGCAGCCAGATCGAGATGGATATGATCGATGTCAAGAACGCAGTCATGCGCGAAGAGATCGATATGCCCACCGCCGAGGCCAAGATCAACGAGATCGGAAAGCTCAAGGCCCAGAAGTGGCTGACGATGGTCAAGGCCATGCACGAGATGAGGCAGATTCTCACGCCCGAGCAGCGGCAGAAGGTCAAAGAGATGGTGATGGGCTGGTTCAAGAAGGGCGGCATGGCCGGTTTCGAGAGCGGCGAGGAAGAAGAGGAAGAGGAGGAGTAGGTTCGGGATTTGCACTCCGTTCAAATCCCGAAATACCGCGAGGATGGCGAACACCAGTGGGTTTCGGATTTCCACTCCGTTCGAATCCCGAAATGCCGCGAACAGAACACGGATGGCACGGATGATCACGGATGGTCACGGAAGGGGCAGCTACGGACTACGAGTTGGGTGTGCCCGGCGGCTGCTAGTGCCTGAGGGTGGTAGTCTTCAGCTCCTCGACCGTGCGGGCACCGGCGCAGAACATGGCGGTGATGAGCTCCTCTCGGATGCGCGCCAGGAGTTCCGCTAGCGCTTCGGGCGATTGCGACGCGGCCTTCAGCAGCGGCAGCGCCATGCCCGCGGCGGACGCCCCGAGCGCGATGGACTTTGCTATGTCCTCGCCGCCTCGAATGCCGCCGCTGGCAATGATGACTGCGCCCGGCGCGGATTCACGCACGGCAAGCAGGCTTTCGGCGGTTGGGATGCCGATCTCGACGAGAGGCGAGTAGTCGGCGTCTCCATCCCCCCTTTGCCCCCCCGCGGCGGTGGGAAAGTGGGCGGCGCGGTAGGTTTCGACCTTGGCCCAGGACGTGCCGCCCGCGCCGGCTACGTCGATGCAGTCAACGCCCGCTTCCGACAGCAGCTCCGCGGTGCGGCCGGAGATCCCGTGGCCGACCTCCTTGACGACCACGGGCACTCCGACGTTGGCGCACACCTCGCGGATCCTGGCCGCGAGGCCGCGGTAGTTGGTGTCGCCTCCGGGCTGGACCGATTCCTGAAGTGGATTGAGGTGCAGGATCAGGGCATCGGCATCGATCATCTCGACCGCTCTGACGCAGGATTCCACGTCGCAGCCGTTGTTGAGCTGGACCGCGCCGAGGTTGGCGAAGAGCAGGATGTCCGGCGCGATGTCCCGAACCTGGAACGTATTGGCCAGATCGGGGTTTTCAAGCGCGACGCGCTGGCTGCCGACTCCCATCGCTATATTGAACCGCTGGGCTGCCTCGGCGAAGATGCGATTGTACGCGCGGCCGTCGTCCGTGCCGCCGGTCATGGAGGATATGATAAGCGGCATCGAGAGCCAGCGGCCGAACAGCGAAGTGGCGGTATCGACCTCTCCGCGGCTTATCTCGGGCAGCGCCTCGTAGGGCAGCGAACAGCGTTCGAGGCCGGTGGTGACAGTGCGAAACTCGACGTCCTCGGTCAGGGCGATGCGTATGTGGTCGGACTTGCGGACCGCGTTCTCAGATACTTTGGCGGATGACAATATCGTCTCCAGGCCGCGAATCAGACTCCTCGCCGCGCTCAGAATGGTATAGCAGCGGCGCTCGCGGGTGGTCGATCCTGACAAGCAGGCGCTCGGCCGCGCTTAGGATTCCCTGTTTGCACAGTCCGTAAAACGACCTGAGCTCCGATGCTTTGCCGAACCCTACGAACGAATCCGGCAGCGCGATGGTTTCGATCGGGACCCCGATCTCTTGATGCCGGGCGAGGCATTCCAGGACCGCTCCGCAGAAGCCGCCCTGGCCGACGTTTTCCTCCACCAGAAGAACCGCGCCGCACTCGCGGGCTGCGGCGACGATCGCGAATTCGTCCAGCGGCTTGGCGAACCGGGCGTTTATCACGCGCGCATCGATCCCGTACTCGGCCAGTTCCTCCGCCGCGGCGAGCGCCTCGAGAACGATGGGGCCAATGGCGATGATGGCGATGCTGTCGCCCTCGCGCAGCGTCTCGGACTTGCCGACCGAAAGCGAGCACATGGTGGTCTTGTGCTTGCCCGGGACCGAGCCCCTGGGGTATCTCAGCGCCACCGGACCGTCCAGCCGCAAGGCGGTGTGGAGCATGCAGGCGAGCTCGCCGGCGTCCTTGGGGGCCATGACGGTCAGGTTCGGGATGTGGCGCAGGTAGCTGATATCGAAGACGCCGTGGTGGGTGGGGCCGTCCTCGCCCACGATCCCCGCCCGGTCCAGCGCGAACACGACGGGCAGGTTCTGCAGGCAGACGTCGTGCACGATCTGGTCGTAGGCTCGCTGCAGGAAGGTCGAGTAGACCGCGACCACTGGCTTCGACCCTGACGCGGCCAGTCCGGCGGCGAAGGTGACGGCGTGCTGCTCGGCGATGCCGACATCGAAGAACCTGGCGGGGTATTTGCGAGCGAAACGCGTGAGGGTGCCGTCGGGCATCGCCGCGGTGATCGCTACGACGCGGTGGTCCTTGGCCGCGAGTTTCACAAGCGCGGTCCCGAAGGCCTCGGTATAGGTCCGGCCGCCGCGGTCGGATACCTTGCCGTTGTTGGAGTTGAACGGTCCCACGCCGTGGTAGCGGCGCGGCCTGTGCTCGGCGCGCTGGTAGCCCTTGCCCTTCGTGGTCACGACGTGGAGCAGCACGGGGCCTTTGGTCTCGCGGGACATGGATATGAAGTGCTTGAGATCGCCGACGTCATGGCCGTTTATGGGGCCGAGATAGTCGAAGCCGAGCGATTCGAAAATCGTGCCGGAGGTTGGTGACACGAAATGAGTCAGTCCGCGTTTCGCGCTCTGGCCCATCCGCTTCATGAACCCTCCGAGCGGTATTCTGCGGAAGAAGCGGTCTGCGCCGTGCTCCATTTCGCGATATAGCGGCATGGAGCGCAGGCGGGCGATGTGCGTCGCGAGCGCGCCGATGCTGGGGGAGATGGACATGCGATTGTCGTTGAGTATGACGAGCAGATCGGCTTTGCAGTCGCCCGCGGCGTTGATCGCCTCCCAGGCCATTCCTCCGCCCAGCGCGCCGTCGCCCACCACGGCCACAACCTTGTGCGATTTGCCCGACAGGTCGCGGCCCCGTGCCATCCCCAGCGCCGCCGAAATAGCAGTGCTGGAATGACCCGTGGCGAAACAGTCGTAGCAGCTCTCCGAGGGTTTCGGAAAGCCTGCCACGCCATCGGCCTGGCGCAGCGTCGCGAAGCGATCTCTGCGGTCGGTGAGAATCTTGTAGGCGTAGCACTGGTGGCCGACGTCCCAGACGATCTTGTCATTCGGAACGTCCATCACACTCAGCAGCGCGATAGTCAGCTCGACTACACCCAGACTCGGCGCAAGGTGACCGCCATTGGCGCTCACGACTTCGACTATTAAGTCCCTCACCTCCGCGGCAAGCCTGTCCAACTGCACCTGAGACAGGTTCTTCAGGTCGTTGGGGAGGTCAAGGGACTCCAACAAGCTTCTTCGCATACGCCCTTCCCTGACCCGGCGGTGGCGATTGGCAGAAGACTCGCGGTGGCCAGCCCCCGTCCCAGCCTTGTCCGAGACGGAGATCGGACACTACGATCGCGGTGTGCCACACACACGGTCTCTAGCTTTGTTCCCAAGGACTCGCGGAGGGCAAACCAGGGTTAGGTTCAGGCTGGACTGGCAATAATGACGGTGCTCCCTCGAATGAATTCGGGGCTACGCGGCACGAAGTCCGCCTTCGCGGATTGGCCGGCGGATAAAGCTGCACTCGGTTGTAGGAGCCGTCTCCAGACGGCGATCTGCGAGCGTGACGCCAGTGGATTCGGGGTCTGGCTCTCGCGATCGCTTCGCGACGCTGTCGCCCGAGGGGAGACCCCTCCTACACCA
>Ga0123519_10011182_pt1 | contig 13281 bp, 9 predicted proteins | sample YelNatPaOPRAMG02_FD_87396 | JGI IMG/M metagenome (GOLD analysis project Ga0123519, IMG submission 87396) | Hot spring microbial communities from Yellowstone National Park - Yellowstone National Park OP-RAMG-02 (version 2) | ecosystem: Environmental > Aquatic > Thermal springs > Hot (42-90C) ...
CCACCTCTTTCTTGAAAAACGCCTTTCGATCCCTTGCCTATCCAGAACCATGCTTGTCACAAGTTTTCCATCCCTTGTAAACACATGCGCCCTCCCTTTTGGACCTAGCACCACAACCGTGTTGTGTTCCTTGTCCAGAAGAAATCTGTCTGCCCCTGCCAGTTTCACATCCCTGAAGGCATTGGCTGTGGGTCTTTGCATTGACTTGTGCCTTTCCTCGCCGTGCCTCGTGCGCCTTTCCGATGCATGAAAGATTTGTTCTATGTCACATTTCAGCCTAGACAAGAGGGATGCAAAGAATGTCCGCTCTTGTTCCAGCGAGTAAGGCAGGTATTTGTTGACCCTTCTTCTGTTTTTCAGGGCGACCTGTCTTTGATACGCTTGCATGGTTCTCAAAAGCCTCAAAGCGTTCTGGTCTGTGGCTGCGATTTGCGACAGGGACAGCATATCTATGCCAAGCATGTTCAGATAGTAGCGCGCATGGTGACTGCTCGATAACCGCATCAAGATGATGGAAAGGGTTTTAGTTGATTGTCCCGCTCCTTTGGATGCGTCCTGAAAGACTACTGGCGACACGATGACCTGACCCAGCACAGCCACTTCGAATTCGTCTTTCTTGAAGAAAGTCACAAACTCCGCTGGAAAATCCTCGTCCCTTTCCAGAATACACACGATTCCTTTTTGTAACCCGAAGACCTGCTCGACCCTTGGGTCTTTGCGTTCCAGCAATATGTCGCAAAGTTTTTGCCACTGAGGTCTCCCCGCAGAACTAAAGCCCCTGAAGCACTGGTCGTTTTCCATTGGTCGTGCGTGCGGACAGTCGAGCGAGTTGCACAGGAAGCAATAGATTGCGCCAATCCTGAAGTTCGAATAGGACTGAATGAGGCTTTTTATGTGTTCTCTTGTCTTCGAAACAAGCGCAGAAACTGCCTTTTCCTTATCGTGATTCGTGCCTTCTGGCAACACTGGCACCTCGATCGCTATCGTCCCGTCCAGAGGTGTTCCAAAGATGTTTTCTTGCGCCTCGATCGCCTTGAAAAACCGCCTGGCACTGTCCAACAGTTCACTAGCAATCTCCTCGACTACTCGAGGGTCTCTTCGTCCAGACATGTCTGCCTGCCGGCTTACAGGCGCACCATATTATCGCACAGAAGACGCGAAAAAAGTCGCCAGATTTTGGCTGCGCCTTTTACTCGCCGAGCTGTTCTGCGAGGTAGGTTTGAAGCCCCATCTGGTTTATCTGGTCAAGTTGCGCTTCCAGGAAGTCGAGGTGTCCCTCTTCGTCCTTCAGAATGTCCTTCAGAAGTTCCGCTGTCCCTGCGTCTCCTTCCTGCATGGCAAGGGCGATCCCTTCATTGTAGTCCTCTATCGCCTCTTCCTCAGCCACCTTGTCGTTTTTCAGCTGGCTTGGAACATCAGCACCTACATGGATAGGTGAGAGGTTTGTGACGATGGGTATGCCTTCAAGAAAGATAATCCGCTCGATGAGTGCCTCTGCGTGTTTCATCTCGACGATTGCGCGTTTCTTTGTCACATCGTGCAACTTCTTGTATCCCCAGTTGTCGCACATCTCCGCATGAACCATATACTGGTTTATTGCGCCAAGTTCGTGTGCCAAAAGTGTGTTTAGATTCTGAATAACCTTTTCCTTTCCTTTCATTTTCAAACCTCCAAAAAGAAAGCCAAAGCAACCTAAAGATAAAGCCTGAAAGGGTATAAGTCAAGAAGCGCTGATGAAGTCTTTCGGTTCGTCAGGGCTAAATAGATATTTTTGAAGCCTTGTCTGGCAATCAAGCAACCACACAGAACCTACAGTGTGTGGCGCTCTTTTCGTTCGAAATGTTCTTCCATCTCTGTTGGCTTTCGATAAAGATTATCAATCTCTGTTTTCCTGTAGGTGGCTTTGACCCATTCAAATAGCTCTTCCTGACGGTAATAGCAAGGTTGTGACCGATAGCATGTCTCTTGAAGAAAGATAAAGTCAGGCGGACTTTTTTTTATTTCTTCGAGGTAGTCGGGAATCAGATCCCACCTGCCATCCACCATCCCTTTGAAAACTTGCCAGTGGTTATACCACACGAACGAGCCGTCCTTCCGATAGATGGCAGAACGGTTGGGAATGGGCGCAAACACAGAGGCTTCTTTTGGGACGACCTGCCAGATTTTTTCAAGATAGTCCTTTTGTTCACTGTTGTTGGGCTGGGACACTTGCCTTATGACTCCCGATGCCACATATATCACAAAAATCGAGCCAACGAGCACCTCCTTTCTGAAAGACCTTGCAAAGGTGCGCACCAGATAGTCAACCGCGATGCCCAGAACAGGAACAAGCAAAAAATACAGAAAAAGGAAGTTATGCTTGAATGCGACCCGTGAAAGAAGCAAAAAGATGACCTGAAGGATTGTGACGATGCTCCATGGGAGAAGTTCTTTTCCCTTGCTCACAAGAAGCCTTGCCAATCCAACAACGAGCAGTGGCAAAGCGATAGGTTCAAATGTCCCAATCTCCCTGCACTCGCGGAATATGGAGTAGGCCTCGGGATGAAACCGTGAAATGATAAAGTTGTATCTTATGCCCCATGCATAGAAGTCATCCAGAAGCCCCGACATGTGCAATGCAAAGACGAAGCCCGCACAGACAGCGAGGAAACCCAACCCGAATGACAAAATGGAAAGGAGTGATGCCAAGATTTCACGCTTTGTTTTCCTACTGGAAAGCAATCGAATAAGATAGATCAAGCCGATGCCCAGTATTCCCACGACCGCTTTTTGTAGCGCCACTAACGATATGCCTGACATCATCCCAGCCACAAAATCTAGAGATATTCTGTTTTCTTCGTTCTTCACAGCCACCCAGTACGAGATAAGCAAAAACATCACCATGAATAAATCGGGTCTAAACTCGAGACACACCATGCGGAATCGCCAGATTGCACAAACCCCGAAAAGCCCGAGGATGGCTATCCGTTTGCCAAAGTGAAAAGACGCCACCTTATAGGCAAGCAAAATGCAGATAAAGGAGATAGCCAGTGCGACCATCCTGTGTGCGAAGATGATGTAGAATGAATCGGAAAATAGGTGATAAAGCGGTGATAATAGAAAAGGCACGACTGGCGAGTGGTGTTCGAAAAAGTCTTGATAGGGTCTGAAGCCGTTGTGGATCAACCATGTGATGTGGACAAAAGTGGTCTCGTCGGGGTCAGATACCTTGTAAAAGGCTGACCAAACCTGAAGGCCTAACAGGAGCACGCCAACAAGCGTGATTATCGTTTTTTCAAAGGGGGAAAGGGGGGGTGATTCTGGGGTCATCGTCTTTTGCTATCTATGAACCACTCGTAGGTCTTTCGCAACCCCTCCCTCAGGGTAAATCTAGGAGACCAACGCAACACTCGCCGTATCCGTTCGATATTCAAGACCCTGCGCCTGATGTTGTCTATGTCTCGGCGCTCTATGTATTCTGGCTTGATCGTTTTACCGAATATTTCCGCCACTATCATGGCAAGGTCGTTCACGCTCGTCTCGACACCAGTGCCCACATTAAGCACATTGCCCACTGCCCTGTCTGACAATCCCGCAAGGATAGTTGCCTCTACCGCATCTTCAACATAGGTGAAGTCTCGAGTCTGTTGTCCATCGCCATGCACCATAGGTGCACGGTCGTTCATGAGTGCATCGAAAAACTTCGCCACGACGCCACAGTAAGGATTTCTTGCATCTTGGCAAGGTCCATAGACATTGGAATACCTTACGCATACCGTAGGCACGCCGTAGGATTCGTAGAATGCGATGCAGTAATGCTCCCCAGCCAGTTTGCTAACCGCATAGGGTGAAAGGGTGTAGCAGGCTTCGTCTTCCGTTATTGGAATATGTTTCGGGTTGCCATACACAGACGCTGACGAAGAATACACGACCTTCTTTCGACCCAGGTCTCTTGCTGCCAACAAGATAGTCAGCGTTCCTCCAATGTTCGTCGCAAAATCGTTTCTAGGGTCTTTTGTGCTGGCGATGATGTTGCGGGCAGCAAGATGGAATACAAGACCCACCTCTTTGACAAGTTTCCTGACTATCACTTCGTCTGTGACAGACCCTTCAACTGCATCTATGCGCTTATCCTGCGGGAGGTTTTCCCATGAGCCAGTGAAGAGGTCATCAAGCACGAAAACCGTTTTTATATCACCGATGGCGAGAAGTGCCCGCACCAGGTTTGAGCCAACGAAACCCGCCCCCCCAGTGACCAAGACTTTTTGAGGTATTCGCCCCACTTCTGGGGATTGGTAAGACTCCATCTTGACTTTTTACCTCCTGAGCCCGAGCCTCAACAAAATCGGCGGCTTCAAGAGTCGCCACCAATCAACAAAAGGCTTCATGTGTGAATACCTTTCCTTTTCGTGATAGCGCACCGTGCATGGAACCTCTTTGATTCTAAGCCTCAATCTTGCGGCGGTATAGATTAGATAGGGTTCTAACTCGTAGCGATTGAGCCATTCCTTAGCGAGGTCAATGCCTTTTTCTTCCAGAAGGGACGCCCTGAAAGCCCGTAGCCCGTTTGTGGCGTCTGTGAACCAGTGCCCGCTAGTCATGGAGAAAAGGAGTGAATAAAGGCGAATCCCCCAAACACGGAAGGCGTTCTGACCAACGACTCGTCCTCCAGCCAAAAATCTAGAGCCAAGACATAGATCGCATTCACCATCGAGCACAGGACGAAGGATTTTGGGAAGGTCAGCAGGGTCATGCTGACCATCTCCAGCGATGATGGCGACCACGGAATAACCCATCTTTCGGGCAAATGTTATACCTGTCCGAATAGCAGCACCAACCCCCATATTTTGCGGATGACGAGCGACCAGTGCGCCGTTTGTTGAGGCGACCTCCGCTGTGTTGTCGGTGGAACAGTCATCCACGACAAGCACATCCGTAACCTCGGGGATTCTCTTCACGCCTCGAACGACTTCCCCTATCATCTTTGCTTCGTTGAAGGCTGGGGCTATGACCAGGACCGATGTCTTGTCAGTTGCCATCGCTGACCCCATAAAACTGCCTATTCTTACGCCGAGTCATGGCTCGTGTCAAGTGTTCGAAACAGTTCATGTTTATTGGACCGAGATGGGAATAGTTTTGCAGTACAAAAGGGGAACACAGCATAATAAAAGGCACTTCCTATGAGCACCTTGAAAACTTTATTAGCATTGACAAGTTAATATGGCTGTTTCCAGTTGTCATCCTTGACAAAGTCATTGACATCCTGGACACCGTAGCACTCATTCCACCTGACCACTAGGTCTCGGGCAGGGAGCGCATCAAAGATTGCCTTGAGCAGAAAATGCATTGTAAAGGGAAATAAGGGGCTTGTGCGGGGTTGCAACGACAAAAAACCTAACAGAAAGACCGAATGCAGGGGGAAGCGCAGATGCAGAAAGCTCATCCGGGACGCACGCTAGAAAGCGGGAATTCGGGCAGTTTTAAGCTAAGGCTTAAGCTAAGGCTCGGGTGCGAAAAACGGCGAATTTTGGCTTATTTTGGCGCAAGTGACAAACCCCCCGAAACTTGGGTTTGAGCCTTATTTCATGCGGGTTTGGCTTAGTGGGTCTAGCTGGACTCGAACCAGCAGCCAACGGATTAAGAGTCCGCTGCTCTACCAATTGAGCTATAGACCCAGCCCCAAAGCCGACATTTATTTTAAGAACATTCTTTCAAAATGCAACTTTTTTCGCGTTGCTAGAGCACTGCTAGCCTTTAGGGCAAGGGTCTGTTGCTACCCAACAGAAGCGATACGCCTTTGCGCGTTTTCACTTTTCCGTCCTTACGAAGTCGGCAATGACAAAGATCATGCTAACTAGATTGACGTGCGCTATCATTATTTGGCTTTTTGTTTTGTGTTGAGAAGCAATCTCAAACTTTAGGAGGCATGTCATGAACGATGTAGTGATTTTATCTGCAGTCAGAACCCCTATTGGCGCAATAGGTGGGGGGCTCGCACCACTTCAGGCAAGGGAGCTCGCAACGCTCGCTATTAAACATGCGATTCAGGCAGCATCTTTGGAACCCGATGTGATTCAATACACCTGTATGGGCTGGGTGATGCAGGACCCCCGTGCGCCGAATATTGCAAAGGTCGCAGCGGAGTTCGCTGGTGTTCCTCCGACCCGCCCTGGGACAACATTCCACGAAAACTGCGCTTCAGGCGCTTCTGCAGTGCACTCTCTTGCACGCAGGATCCTCCTTGGCGAGGTCGAGATAGGCGTTGCTGGCGGGGTGGAAAGCATGTCAAATGTGGCTCGCTACCTGTTTGCGGGGCGCCTTAAAGGTCAGCTCTATGGTGATTTTACCCTTGTTGACGGCATCTTTGGCGCTTTGACAGACATAAATGTCGGACCCAAGGGCGAACTTATGGGGCTTCTTACAGAGCGCCTTGTAGAAAAATATAAGGTCACAAGACAGGAACAGGACGAGGTTGCTTATAGAAGCCATCACAACGCTCTCAAGGCGTGGAACGAAGGCTATTTTGCAGACTATGTTTTCCCCGTCACCATCCTCCAGCGGAAGGGCGAACCCATCGTATTCTCGAAGGATGAAGGTCCAAAGCCAGTGACAATGGAAGAACTCCAAAAGCAAAAGCCCTATTTCAAGCCAGAAGGGGGCACGATTACAGCGATGAACTCTTCAAGCATAAACGACGCATCAGCAGCCCTGGTTCTGGCAAGTGCGGAAATGGCGAAGAAACTTGGGCGCAAGCCCCTTGCAAGGCTTGTTGCTTGGCACAACATAGGGGTGGAAAGGGAATACATGGGTGAAGGCGCGTTCAAGGTCATTCCACCACTTCTGCAGAAAGCCTCGCTTTCCCTGAATGACATTGATTTCTTCGAGATTAACGAGGCTTTTGCTGCGGTGGTTGCAGCCGCCTTCCATTATCTCGAAGGTCTGGATGTGTTGAAGGTCAATCAGTGGGGCAGTGGTGTCTCGCTTGGGCATCCTGTTGGTTGCACAGGTGCACGGCAGATCGTGGACATGGTGCAACAACTAAGAAGAAGGGGAAAGAAACTCGGTCTGACAAGCAGGTGCGTTGGTGGTGGCATGGGTTCAGGCGAGATAGTGGAGGTCATCCCATAGTCGCATTGGGCTCGCCAGATTGTGCGATGAGGTAGTGGCTTGGAACTAGCCATCCTTTTTGCTACCTCCCTGTTTGCTGGGTTTGTAGGCGCAATGATGGGTGTTGGGGGAGGCATCATACTTGTCCCAGTCCTTACCTCCCTCCTCTCTGTCCCCATACGGGTAGCGATCGGCGCCTCGATGTTTGCAGTAGTCGCCACTTCCAGCGCAGCCTCTGCAGTCTATGTTCGTGAAAAACTTACAAATCTTTCACTTGGAGTGCTTTTTTCGGGGCTTACCGTGCTTGGTGCACTTTTGGGTGTGCTTGCAGGCATAACCTCCCCATCCGCCGTTATTTATCTTGTTTTCTCTTTTGTTCTTTTGTGCGCTGCGTGGCTTATGTTTCGAAGGCACAAAGGTAGGGCTTCCCCTGTTGGGTCTGGCGGTTTTTTGGAACAGAGCCTCAGGCTATCTGGCGCCTTTGAAGATGCAGCGACAGGCGAAATAGTCGAGTACGGGGTTCGTCGCATACCACTAGGTGCGCTCGGAATGGTTCTGGCAGGCTTGATTTCTGGCATGCTCGGGATCGGGGGTGGCATTTTTCAGGTGCCCGTTATGGACGCTGTTATGGGCATCCCTATAAAAGCAGCCACTGCAACATCAAACTTTATGATGGGGATTACTGCGGCAACTGGCGCAATCGCCTATCTGGTCATGGGGTATGTGCATCCAGAAATCGCAGGTCCAGTCGTGGTGGGGGTGTTTCTTGGCTCTGGTTTGGGCGCAAGAGTCATGCCCCATGTAAGGGATTCGCGTCTTCGTTGCCTTTTTATCGGGATGTTGGTAATCCTTGCAGTCGTTATGGCAAGAAAGGGTGTTTCGTCATGACAATGGAAAGGATAATGGCAGGGTTCATGCGATATGGGGCATTTGCATCCATTGGGCTTACAGCAGGTGGTTCGCTTCTTTTGTTGATGAGCGACCCGCACCCGATTTTTTCGGTCTCTGAGCGTGCCTGCCCTAACCTTTGTATGTCTTCGACAGGCGCCATCTTGACCCTGCTGGGTCTAATGATGCTTATTCTGGTTTCGATTGGACGGCTTCTTCTTTGTTCGGTTTTGTTCCTGTCGCAGGATGAGACCCACATGGCAAGGATATCCATGGCCACAGTGCTTCTTGTGCTTGCCTCTGCCTTGTTCAGGCTATTGTCCTGAAATGACCCCCTAACGCCCCACCCGAGCCTTTACCTTTTCCACAAGACCTTTCATCCTTGCACACTCTGGGGATGACTTCTTTCTGCATTCCATGGCTTGAGCCTTGCCAATCTCAGGCAACAGCTCTCTGAGAAGTCTTTCTGACTCACCTGCAAGGTAACTTTCTCGCGGGATTTCCAGCAAAAGCCCACACTTCTCGCTCAAATCACGCGCCACAGCCGCAGAATCCCATTTTGCTTTTGCCTCTTTCTCTTTCCGCAAAAGGTTCTTGAGCCTCGTCGCCTCTGCATTGAGCGGGTCTTCCTTGATAGCCTTGTCTAGCACCTCCTCTGCCTTAGCCAGGTCGCCCGCTTTCAATAGTGCCCTAGCTTCTTCGAGCCGAGATGGAACGGTCTTTTCTGCCTTTGGCTCGGTGGTCGCTATGTCAGCAACTCTGGCATCTGGCTGACCAAAGCCCAAAGGCGCGCCTTGTTGACTGGGTTCAGAACCTGGAAATGCGACCATGACCACAACGACCCCAAGTGCAACCGCAACTAGCAACGAAAGAAGCACCCACTTCCGATGCACCATCCATCTTATCTTGGTCCCCACTGCCTTTCCCCGTGCAGTGGTGGCGGTTGGCAGTTCCACCTCGAACTCCACATTTCCGAATCGAACCGTGTCCCCAGGCTGAAGTTCTTTTACTTTTATGCGGGTTCCGTTGACAAATGTACCGTTTGCGCTCCTCAAGTCCTCGACCAATGGTTGGCTATTCGGTCTGCATATTATCCTTGCGTGTATCCTCGATACTGAAGGGTCAACAATGACGAAGCCAGCATCCACACCACGCCCCACAAGCACCATCTGTTTATTCAAATCGAAGGCTTGTCCTTTGTACGCAAGATTCTTGCCCACAAGTCGAAGGAAGGTCTTTGTATCCCGCCACGGGTGCGACATAGATGAAAAGTGTAAGGTGAAGTCGCCAATCTTTATGGTTGCGCCCTCGGGCACGACTGTCCTCTGCACGACTGGCTCGCCGTTCAAGAATGTCCCGTTCGCACTTTTGTTGTCCTCCAGAAAAACCTGCCCAGAAACCACGAACAAAGTGGCATGGCGCCTTGAAACATTCTCGCCTGGCAAGACTATGTCGCAGTCCTTGGCACGCCCTATCGTGACCTGTCCCGCTGAAAACGAATGCTCGCTTACAAGGTTTCCAAAGCGGTCTTGGACTAACAACATGAATCCTTTCGAGGAAGCCATCACTAGTCCACGATCTTGTTATTGGTTTGGTCACCTTTCAAAAATTCTATGGTAGCGACACGCGGTTTCCCGTCGGTTTCCCGTTCCAGAACAACGACGATGTCAACCAGTTGTTCGACTAAGGTGCTTATGAGAGAGCTCGCCACCGTTGGAAAGACAAACGAGATCATCAGTTGCAACCGCTCCAGACAGTTGCGGACCGATGTCGCATTGAAACTAGCAATCAGCCCCTTGTGTCCTGAAAGTGCACGTGCGACCAGAAGTTTTGCATCTTCTGGCTCTACCTCGGGTATCACGACTGCCCTTGCGTGTAAGCGCGAGATAACGCAAGTGCCAGGATGCTCAGCGAGCTTCATCCCATCCTTCGACACAAATACCACATCCTCTCTGTCGATGTCGAGTTCACGCCCATGTTCAACTACTACAATGCGCTCGTCCTCGGGTAACAACTGCACAAGGGCATTCAAGAATACCTGCTTTCCTGTGTGAGGTCCACCGCACACAAAGACATGTTTGCGTTTCAATACCGCCTCTTCGAGCCTTTCCATATCGCCCTTTTCAACAACACCAGCATCAACAAGGTCTTTCGCTGTAAGCCTTGACCCAACTGGACGCGTCAACACGATGCTGATGCCTTCTGTCAAAAATGGTGGTCTCAGGACAGTCATGGTCGTTCCATCGGGAAGGTGGGCATCCACGATAGGCTTGTTTGCGTCTTCTGGGGACACACCCGAAAGGACAAAAAGCTTCTGAAGCACCCTTTGCAGTGTCTCGAAACTTGCGAACCCCTTGTCTAGTTTCCTTGTTGTAAACCCCTGAGTCACCAATATCGAGTCTGTGCCGTTTATGGCGACCCTTCTAATGGTCTTGTCCGCCAGGATTTCTTCTAAAGGACCAAGCCCTGTGAATTCAAACAAAAGGTCCTGCGTCAAGGCGTAGGGGTCAATATCTGATGAAATGACCTTTTCTCGTCTGAGTTTTTCGACAAGTCTGAACACTTTGTCGGACAAATCATTCCATTCCTGTTCTGAAAAGTCGGTCTTGTTGCCAGGAACATCTGCAAACACCTCGTCCTGAGCGACCTTTGAAACCTCCCTTAGACAGGCAAAATACTTGTTCGCTGGACCAGCAGGTTTTCCACCGTGGTGGGCAAGGATGTAGGGTGACCTTTCCGCGCTAGAAACCTCTTTCCGATGAGCCTGTTCAATCTGGCTTTTTGCCTGCGCTGGCTCGACATGGGGGGGCGGTGATGGCTCTTTCGCTTGAACCTTGGGCGGCTCCTGCACCCGAACTTGAGGTTTTGCGGGCGGTTTTTCTTCGCTTGCACTGGGCACTGCCTGCGCAGGTTCTTCTTGTGGGGCTACCTCGACCTCGATGTCAACGGGAATCGCTTCGATTTCTTCGACCTTCTGTGGTTTTTCGATTTTCTTTTGTTCTTCGACCTTCTTTTCCTCGACCCTGGCAGGCGGCTCCTCTTTTATGGCAGTCATGGCAATGGTTGCCCTCCTCGAGTCCTCGGTCTCTTCAGGGACCGGTGGGGGCTCGACCACTGATTCCAGTTTTCCGCTAATAAGGTTGACCCTGAGCGTGAAATCCCCTATGTAAACCTTGTCCTCAGGTGTCAACTCGCGCTGATGAACGATTCTACGCCCATTCACATAAGTGCCGTTGGTGCTGCCAAGGTCTTTTATGAACACCTTCCCGTTTTCGACTGTAATCAGGGCGTGTTTTTTCGATACATTTGCCCTGGATAGCACGACCATGTTGCTTTGGAGCCTGCCAATTGTTATCTCGTTTTCATCAAAATAGAGTTCCCTTTCAGACCCGCCTTTTTCCAGGACAGTTATCTTGAGCATAGCCTTGCTCCAGCATGACCGAAATATGATCGCACAAAAGCGCAAAAACTGTCAACAATGAATGCCAACCCCACCTGAAATTATGCACAGACACCTTTTTTTATTTGGCTCGCCTCATCCTCCCCCGCCCCTTCCTCACCCCCCTCGCCACCCTCTCCCTCCCGTCGTGCTTGCCCCGAGGGAGAGGGGGGAACGCATATCCCGTCGCCCTACTCACAAACTTTCTCTACTGCATCCCTCAGACCATCAACTCCTTTTCACCTTTTCCTCTTCGCCACAACTCAGTGAAGACCTTCCCTACCCCTTTTACCCGTCCCAGCTATTTCCCGAAAACATCAGGACAACCCAGACCTCTTTTATACCCTGTCCCATCACACAACTTCACCCAATAGGCGAGCACCTAACAAAGATACAACCCCACAAAGCACAAGCACTTACACTGCGTCCGCCTCGCCCCATCCGCGGATTTCACGCACCACTATGTTGTTGACCAGTGCCAGTATAGAGGTTAGAATACGCTTGGTTTGCGCAGGTGCCTCATCGGAGGGAGAGGGATGGGCGACGAAGTTTTTGCGTGGCTAAGGAAGGTGGCAATATTCGCTTGCCTTTTTCTTTTGACCTTGCTAGAGCCTAGCATGAAGGTTCAGGGGCAGGGGATCCCGAAGCAAAAGCTCGTTGCGGTCTTGGAGTTGAGCGGTGAATCCGAGCGGATTACTTTCAAGGAGATGCAGTATCTGTCAGACATAGTGCGAAAGACTGCTGTTGATGCCCTTGACCCCAATCGTTTTATGGTGATGACTAGGGAAAGCATGGATGTCATCATCCCTCCAGAAAAGAGGGTGTGCTTGAACAATGTGTGCTATGCCGAGGTAGCGAGACAGCTCAACGCACATTATCTAATCGGGGGGAATGTGAAGGATTTTGCGGGCAAGCTTGCCTTGACTATGGAGGCTTACGACGGGAGGGGCGTGCTATTAGGGTCTGAGCTTGGCGAGGCGGACGATGTCAAACAACTATTGAGCCTTGTGCGTGAACTTGCACCAAAACTTTTGAGAAGGGTGCTTGGGGTTCTGCCTCCCGGTCCGGGTCCGGGTCAAGTTACCCCGCCACCAGCGCCTGGAAGGGTCGAGCTGGTTTCCGATATAGCGCCAGAGCTCGGTTATCTTAGGGTCGAGGGGCAACCTAAGGGTGCAAGTGTTGTGATTAGTGGTCCAAAGGGATTTGGCAAGGTCGAGACAACCCTTCCTTATGGTCCAGTTCAGGTTCCAGCAGGGGATTACAAGGTCGAGGTATCCGCACCTGCATACGACTCAGCAACGAAAAAGGTGTTTGTGCCAGCTGACAAGACGATCACTTTGGATATAAACCTCGAGATGTCAGAAGGGATTTTGGAGATAGACGGGACCCCAAAAGGCGCAAGGGTGGATGTGACATGTGAAAAGGGGTTTTCAAAGACTTTCGGGTTGCCAGGAAGGTTGTCCGTGCCAAGAGGCACATGCACAGTGAAGGTGACCAGGACAGGATACGAGGCATTCGAGAAAACAGTCACGGTTTTAGGTGGGAAGACTGCGCAGGTTCAGGTGAGTTTGAGGGAAGTGAGCTCTGCGCAGACCGTGCTCACATCAAGCACTCTTTCGGGCGAACGGTTCGTTGACAATGGGGACGGAACCGTGTCCGATAGGAAATATCGCTTGGTATGGTCAAAGAAGAACTTTGGGAACATGATCTGGCAAAAAGCGGTTGACTATTGCCTCGAGAACCGAGCAGGTCTGCCTGGCTCTGGCTGGCACCTGCCGACCATAGATGAGCTGAGGACATTGATTATAGGCTGTCCTGCTACAGAGCCAGATGGTCGTTGCCCGGCGAAGGAGGGATGTAGGTCTGAG
>Ga0123519_10011187_pt1 | contig 13277 bp, 16 predicted proteins | sample YelNatPaOPRAMG02_FD_87396 | JGI IMG/M metagenome (GOLD analysis project Ga0123519, IMG submission 87396) | Hot spring microbial communities from Yellowstone National Park - Yellowstone National Park OP-RAMG-02 (version 2) | ecosystem: Environmental > Aquatic > Thermal springs > Hot (42-90C) ...
ATTTTCCTGTCTCAATGTTCATAGTTGCCGGGAGGTCGATGGAGCCTGCTCTTTATATGGGTGACCTTGTTTTCGGTGTAAAGGTTGCTTATGGCGTTGGGGATATTGTGGTTATTGAGGGTGCTAGCAGGATGGGCTGCATCGTCCACAGGGTTGTGGATATTGGTGAAAGAAGTGTTACAACCAAGGGTGACGCTAACCCTGGGCCAGACAACCCTATTGACAGGAACAATGTTCTCTACAAGGTTATGCTTGTTGTTCCAAGGCTATTGTGGATTCCTCCTGTTCTAGGGGTTTCGCTTTTCCTCGGCTTCAGGTATTTGCGGAGCCTCCTCCACGGGGCTGAAATAGGCAGGACCCTGATAACTGCAGTACTGTTCTTCTCCATCCTTGATATTGTCACTATGACTGTTATCCCGGTTTTCCACGTTCACCAGACCATCGAGGTTAAGAGGCCTAATATAGTTCTCCGCTCCCTGTCTTTGTCGGAGGACTTCAGGTTTTTCAGGGCTGTCTACGGAAGCATCAGCCTACTGGAGTTTAAGAGGGTTGAATGGGTTAGGATAAACGCTTCCGGCAGGGAGTTTACCCCGAGCGAGTTCTTCATCGAAAACGATACCTTGCTCGTCGCGGTTCCTCAGGATGTTTACGAGGCCCTGTATGCTAACGCTTCAGGCATTACTTCGAGCTTCTGGGTCTATTGTAAAATACTTTTTGACAAGGGTGATCTCTACGGTTACTATCCTGTTACATTCGCCTGGAGGAAGCTTGAGGTTAACGTGGTGAATAATACTTTCGTCGTCCATAATCCTAATCCTGTTGCTTTCAACGCCTCTTTTGAAATCCAGTATTATGACCTCGATAGGTTTAACAGGCCCTACTACATTGGCTCAGACAAGTTTAACGAGACTCTTCAGCCTGCTTCAAGCTTCGTCGTAAAGCCTGAGAAGAAGGGTATCCACTGCTACGTTATAATGAGGTATGTCCTGCTTGGCAATAACGTAATGGAGTCTAGGAAGGTGGATATTGTTGGCGGCTAAAATAATGCTTCCACTAGACGATTCTCTTAGGAAATGGCTTATATCAGGTTCCCTAGCCCTCTTGGCGACAGCGGGTTTCTTCATCTCTCTACTGATTGCGCCGCTCGTTGTTTTCCAAGGCGATTTCCTTAACGGGAGCGTTGCGATAACGTGGTATGACCTCAGGAACTACGGTGAGCCGGTTTACCATCCGGGCTTATCCAGTATTCCTCTTTTAACCATACCTGTTTTCAGTGCAATAGCCTTCAGCATCATTATCGGCCTCATAACGCTCTTCAAGGTCTTCAGGAGCAGGGAGGTCAGCCACATTATTGTTGAGCTTCTCATAGGATGCTTGGAGGCTATGATGATATTCACCGGAGTGTTCTTCTCGCTGAGGCTTAACGTTATGCATGCTGTCTCCGTCTTGCCTACGGAGGTTGGTGGAGCAGGCTCAGCAGGCCTCCTCATAGTCCCTGGTTCCACTAGGACTGAAACATTCTCCTCTATTCTCATAAGACAGTTCTACCCTCTTACGCTCCTGAGCATTCTCCTAATCGTGTTGGCTGCGATAATAGGGTATGAGACCACTAGGGCTTTAGAGACGCTGATGAAAAAAGAGGAGAAGGCAGGAGACAAAGATGAGATGCAACCTGATTGAACGAAAAACATTATCTCCTCCAAGTAAACTTGAGGAGGCATGTTTAACAGACTGCTAGAGAAAGATTAGCTTATTGCTGAGCAGCAGGTTTTAATAGTGTCACAGACCTCTGGATCAGAAAATCCTTATTTTTGGGCTGAGAGTAGTATTTTAAGATTTGAGTAGGGAGTTTCCACGGGTGGGAGATGGTTTAGGCGGAGTAGAGTGGCTTAAGAGCAGGATGAGCCTGATCTTTGAGCCTTGCGTCAAGGCTGTGCTACTATTCGGCTCCAGGGCTCGTGGAGAGCCTGGGGAGAGGAGTGACATAGACCTGCTTGTGCTCCATGAGGGATATGGGATCAAGGATATTGTCGCTAGGAGGAGGCATTTCTACAAGCTTCTCCGTAAATCGATCGGTGGAGGAATTGATTTAACTGTTATCGACATGGAACTCAAAGAGTTTCTTAAACCGAGGGAAATAAGCCCACTGCTCCTGAACATTTATTCTGATGCTATTGTTCTTTATGATTCAACAGGGTCTCTGGAGGTTTTCCTCAAGGCTGTTAGGAGGAGGATCTCGGAAAGTGGCTTGAAAAAGGTTAGGAACGGGAAGGCTTACCGCTGGATCCTGCCAGAGCCTTTGAAAGAGGTTAGGATACTTTGAGCCTTAACCCGGTCAGGGAAGTAGATTACAGGCGTAGGCTAGCGATTGAGCATTTGCAGAGGGCTGAGAAACTGTTTTCCCTTAAGGATTGGGTTGGAACTGTTTCAAGCTGCCAGCTTGCCGTAGAGAACTTCGCGAAGGCGATTATAGCTGTTTTCGAAGTGCCAACTTGGAGCCACGACCCCTCTGATCAGCTGAAGGGCTTAATCAGCAGGTTTCCGAGCGGTTTGACAGATAAGGTTAACGAGCTTGCAGACATAGTGATGGAGATGGCTCCCGAGCATGGGAGGTCAACTTACGGTGAGCCAAGTGAAGGATTGTAGCGCGCACTATGTTTCTGGCGACTACGAGAACGTCAGTATCGCTGCCAGGCTTAGCATCCCCTCTGGCGACTGACCCGAAGACGACGACGCTCACCAAATCCTCGCCGAAAAAACCTTCTAGAATGGTGAGTAGCTCTTTAAGAAGCCTCCTTCTGTCCAAGTCCCTTATTGCTTCTAATCCGAACCTTGGAGAACCTATTGAAGCACTTTTCTCCATTTAGTCAACTAGGGATAAGGCTGATGCGAAATATGTGCCTTTCCATAATGTTTTGCCGTTTATTTAATCGGGGTTGATTTTTATTAAAAGTTTAAACATCAATCCTGTTATTGTTCAGATTGATTAATACACTTTTTCCCTACCTAAGGTATCCCGAGTTTCTCCTTAACTAGAGCCATGTCTCTCTCCAGTATTGTTAATCTCCTATCAAGCATTGATTTTAAGTCTTCTCTAAGAGCATCCATCTTTACTCCTAAACCATCCACCTTGTTTCCAACATTATCTATTTTGTTTCCAAACTCATCTATTTTTCCAATTGTTATGTCTTGCTTTTCAAGCATCGAATCCATTTTTCCCAGCATCATGTCTTGTTTCTCAAGCATCTCAACTCCGACTTCAACAATCTTGCCGAGCTGGATCGTGCTGAATTCGCTTCGGAAAACTTCTATAGGCTTTACAGCCCCTGTATATTTTTCAAACTTGATGCTGGAGACCTCCGCCTTCTTCGGCGCCAGCTTCTTGATAGTCTCTATAAACTCTTCAGCTTTTTGTCTACTTCCCTCATAAAAGACTTCTACTGAATCGTTATCCACGTTCCTAGCTTGGAAACCAGTCAGACCTATATCGCTTGCCACGTTAAGCAGGAAGAGTCTATAACCAATATCTGGGACTCTTGGACCCTTTATTGTAACCTTGCCTTTTACCATTTTTGCTACTAAATAATTCTTCTAGGGCTTAAAAGCATAACTATTAGATTCTTAGTTAAATTATTACAGTCAAAAATATTGTAAAAGATGGGATAAATGAGCTCAGCGTCTTAATAAACAGGTCTTTTATCAAGTTGAGGAAGATCCTAAGGTAATTGTCGACGTGCTTCTTCCATTAAGTTTAATTCTATTTTGAATCTAGAAGCGACCAGAAGCCTTTCATAAGCATATTGGCTCAATTAAGGTAGCATAAGCTTATTAGCGAAACATTCCTTGAAATAATTGTGAGGATGGAAGTCGAATGGTGGTTTGAACAAGCTAAGAGGGATTTGAAAATGGCTGAGGGGCTTCTGAAATCCGGGTTTTTTGAAGGAGCAGCACATTACTTGCACCAGGCGGGAGAGAAGGCTCTTAAGGCTCTTGTAATTCATAGACGCGGTACCATTTGACGCGTTCATGCAAATTTCTATTAGACCAGCTTAGTGTACAGGGTTTGAAAATCGATGAAGCATTATACGATTATGCAAGAGAGCTAGACGTACACTACTTGACTAAGGTATCCTAATGCTGCGAGTGCTCCTCCCTACGAGCTTTACGACGAGTCTAAAGCTAGGGAAATTATTGGGAATGGCAAGAAGCCTCTAAGCTTTGTCGAGGAGAATCTTAAATGATAGATGAAAAGCTTAACAAAGCCATACTGGAGCTTGCGAGCAGAGTCGGGTTAAGAATAAACTCTATAGTATTATTCGGATCGCATGCTAGGTCTGAAGATTTGCAGTGGAGCGATATTGATTTACTTATCATCTCTGAAAATTTCTCAGGAATGAGAAGCGACGACAGAGTGAGAATGGTCCTAGACAAGTGGGATTACGAGAAACCTCTGGAGCCTGTTTGCAGTGCTCCGAGCGAGGCTTCAGAGCTCAGCCCATTGATTTGGGAGATCTGTAAAGATGGTATTATAATTATAGACGATGGTACTTTCAACAAGCTTAGGATTAAGTGTTTAAAGTATTTGAATGATAATGGGGTCCAGAGATTCAAGTATGGCTACATGATCCAAGGTTGATGAAAAAGATGCTTTTTAAGCCAAAATAAAGGTGTCAAAAGAAGGGGTAAAAGCCTTTTAAAAAGATTAGCCAGAGTTGGAGGGTCTAAGTAATGTTTTGAAAAAGAATTCAGTCCTTTTTTATAGGTAAGATTTTTATGTTAGAGTTACAATTTTTTGATGATGACTGGTTTAACGGTTCCTCCCGAAATCGCTTGGATAGTCCCGATAATAGTTCCATTTATAATGGGGCTTCTCATAGGCCTTATAGTAAAACGTGCTATAAAGCTGGTTCTTGCTATAATACTCCTCATCATAATCTTGATTGTTACGGGATATGTAAGCTTTACTTTCCAAGATCTTTACGATAAGGCTATGCAGTTTCTCCCAGTATTGATCAATCTGGGGAGCAGTGCTCAGAACATTCTTCCATATTCATCTCTAACATTCATAATCGGCCTATTGCTTGGTCTGTGGAAAGGATAGTGTCCACCAAATGTTCTTATGAAATTAGAATAATCTGGAAAAAGTGTTCTATAAGAGCGAAGGTTATGATAATCTTCTAGACCCATCCCCTAGCCTTCATGGCTTCTACGACTCTTCGCACAGCCACAATGTATGCTGCTGTTCTGGGATCGATGTTCTTTGACTTGAACTCGTTTAATGCTTCAACAACCTCCCAGAAGGCTCTGGTCATCTTAGCGTCAAGCTTCCTGTAAACCTCCTCATAGTCCCAGTAGTATCTTGAAAGGTTCTGAACCCATTCGAAGTAGGATACTGTGACGCCTCCAGCGTTAGCTAGGAAGTCTGGGACCACGAAGACCCTTCTCCCGTGAAGGATTTCATCAGCCTCCGGAGTAGTGGGGCCGTTAGCAAGCTCGAGAACCACCTTAGCCTTTATCCTGTTAGCGTTTTTCCCAGTTATCTGGTTTTCAAGGGCTGCAGGTATCAGAATATCGACAGGTGTTTCAAGAAGCTCCTCGTTGCCTATTTTCTTAGAGGGCTCATGGTTCACGACGCTCCCAGTCTTATCCTTAACATCCTTAACCTTCTTGTAGGGCAGGCCGTCTTCATTCAGGATTCCGCCCTTAGAATCACTGACTGCGACCACCTTAACGTTCTCGAAAAGTCTTGTCACCATTAGGTGTGCTAGGGCTCCGGCGTTCCCGTAGCCTTGTATTGCAACGGTCACAGTATTCTTGCCTTTTGAAGCTGCGTCCGGAAGGTTTGATAGCTCGTTCGGAGTCTTATACAGGTTTTCCTCATTCACTTCGAGGCTTATCTTAAGATGTTTTGCTGCTTCCCTCAGAACATACATTCCTCCTCTCGCGGTGGCGTCTTCTCTCCCCTTGGAGCCTCCCGTTATGTGCATCTTGCCTGTTATGACGCCCGGCTCATTGTATCCGGTAATGGTGGAGTACTCATCCATCATCCAAGTCATTATCTGGGGGTCAGTGTATACGTCTGGGGCTGGAACATCTTTCATCGGCCCTATGAAGCTTGCGATTGCTCTGACGTATGCCCTAGCAAGACGCTCCTTCTCGCTCTGGCTCATCTCCTTAGGGTTGCACACCACGCCTCCCTTCCCCCCACCGTAGGGCAGGTCTAGCAGAGCACACTTCCAGGTCATCCAAGAAGCCAGTGCCTTAACCGTATCCAGATTCTCCTCAGGATGCCACCTTATCCCCCCCTTAGTAGGGCCAAGTGCATCATTATACTGCACTCTGAAACCCGTGAAAACCTTCACGGAACCATTATCCATTCTGACAGGCATGCTTACTATGAGTGTCCTCATAGGCTCCCTGAGAAAATTATGTGTTGCCTCATCCAAGTCGAGAACCCTAGCGCACTTATCGATCTGCTTCTGAGCGTTTTTAAAGGGGTTTAACTCCTCGGTCATGTTTTTTCGCTCGTGAAGCTCTTGTATATAAATCTATCGGAAAAATATGCCTGTTTCCCCCTTTGAATCAAACTTCCGCCGATGGTTTAAGATTCTACTTTACGCTTACTGTGTAGGAGCTATCAGCAACAGCAGAATGTAAGTAAATAGAAGTATATTAATTCGGCCGCGCAACTGATTCCCATTTAACATCTTTAAAACTGAGGATTTTTAGGATTTTGGAAAAGCGGTTATCTCAATTTATTGAAAATCGACATCTTCCATTTAATGCCAAATGCTTTAGGCGTAATTTTATGCACGTAGATGCGTGCTATCTCTTGCATTCGGCTTTAATCCTCTCGCGAAAATTCTTATGAAGATGCAAACATCTAGATGTCGAAGTATAAATCACAGTACACTTTGAATATGTATAAAAAATATATGTGGGATTTCGCCTAACGGCTGGTAAGTTCAGGTAAAGGGGGGATTTAGATGAAAGGAAGGGATGGCTGCACATATCATATAGAACCTTAAGGGTTGAATGGGTTAAATGTGCCATTTTACGTTAAATGGTGACATATCTTTAAATAGTCAGCATGCCATTATCATATTAAGGGTGACTTATGTACTTAGAGCAGTTTAGCACAGCCTTAAAGGAGAGGTGGAGGGGAAGCTTATTCAGGGTAAGCGAGGCTAAGCAAACCGATGCCAGAGCAAAGGAATACTTACACAGGTTAAAAAGGTTGGGCAAGGTTGAGAGAGTCTACTGGGGGTGGTACTACTTACCCGAGAAGCAGGACGTCTGGGATTTCTTAGTCAGTGATAAAGGGTTAAAGGTGTTAGTAAAACAGACCGCTGCCAGCTTGTGGAACTATGATTTCGTCCACAGGAACATATACCGGTTAGCCGTGGAAGATCCGTCATACAAGAAAGCCTTGGAAAGGTTTGGTGCAAGGAGGGGCTGGGTCTTCGAGATTGAATGCTACGATAAAATACCATATGAATACAAGGAAGTTGACGGGTTGATGGTTGAAGCACTGGAGTCTTGCTTAGTGGACTGCATAGCAGACTGGGCCTTCTTAGATGCCTTCGCAATCTTATACTTCAGGAGGGATGAAATCTCATTCGACAAAGTAAAGGAGTTGGCAAGATGGAAGAGGATATCCAGAACTAATATAAGGGTTTGGAATGCTGTTAAGTACGGCTGCAGCTTGTTCAATGAAAAAATGGGGGGAAAAATCTTTGATGTGAAAACAACAAGTTTAGAGCAGGATGATGTTAGGGAGCTGGTTGACGAGGCTGTCGAGAAGGTGATGGAGTTTGCCTAGGGTAATAGAGATGATGAAAAAGAGAGAGGAAGAGTTGCTGAAAGCAATCCTTTACCTTTCAGAAAGAACAGAGAGCTTTACTAACCCAAAATTAATTTTGATCGGTGGATATGCGTTAAGGGCTTTCATCAGATTTTCAAGGTTCACCAGGGACTGCGACTTCATAGTTAAGAAGGAAAATGGATGGAACTTAGATGGTTTGAAAGAAGGCTTGCCTGAAGGATACAGCGTTGAAGAAGAAAAGAAGCATGGTAATTATGGCTTCATGAGATGGGTTAAACTCATACAGCACAACAAAGCGAGGGTTAAGATATCTTTAGACTTCATGGAAGGAGAGATAAGAGGAAGAAAGAATGAAGAGATAATCCTGATAGATAACGCTATGGTAGAGAACAGCAGAGCTGCATCCATAACTATAGCTGATGAAAACATAAGCATAACAGTCCCAAGTTATGTAGACTATTTCATAATTAAGGTCGTCTCTTCTAGGGCCTCGGACATAAGAGACCTAGCTTCTCTCATTCACGAAAATGGTATTCCGTCAGGGCTCACAGATAGAATCAATCAAATATTGCCTTATCCACAAGTCTTCAAAGAAAAAGTTGAAGAGAGATTGATCCCCGAAATAAGAAAGACAACTTTCCTTGACAGTTGGAGGGGAAATTTCGCAACCACGCAGTATTCAGAAGAGGATAAAGAAAAAGTTGTTCGAAAGCTAGAAGAGATTGCAAAAATATTGAACATAAACGAGAAAAACTAGAATGCAGGTATCCTGAGTCCTTTCCGTAAGGATGGAAAAGCCTTTTGTTCCATATGGTCAGTTAAAGGATTGAAGGAGCATCAGAATGAGGGTTGGTGACCATAGAATCATCTTCAACAGTATCTTTCGAAGAGAGCACTTAACATAAGCCCAGAGAAAAGCCTATGAGAGCATCCGAAAGTCGTTATTAACTACCGGTGTTTTTAGAATTGTCCTATTGCTTGTCACGAGTTTTCCAGCCCTTGCTGTTAAAAGTCATTTGGTTTATAAGCGAAAGGCATAAGTGATAGTAAAAGCATAAATAGTATAGTTATAGGTAATTATACTAGTAATAAGTAAGGACAGAAATGGTGTTTAAGAATGGCAAAAAATCTAGCAAGAAGGGAAGAAATCCTGTACAACTTCTACGATGAGAATAAGGTCAAGATTCTAAAGCTACTATGGGACAAGGGGCCTATGGGTTTAGAGGAAATAAGCAGGAACCTTGGAATTAACCCTGAAGTGGCATATGAAGAGCTTTCTGAGCTCGAGAAGGAGTGCGCTGTCAGCAAACGCATTGAGCACCGTAGTGCCCAAAGAGAAGTATACTACGCAGCAATAAGTAGGGAGAGAGCAATCGAGCTGTGTGAAACGGCCCTGAGAGACTCTTCTAAGAGCCTATCGCAACTGGAAATGGGAGCAGAAGAAGAGATGCGTAAAAGCCTCAAGAGATTCGCCCGCGAGGCGCATTTTGACTAAAAAGGCTTTGAGGCTTGGAACCCTGGCTTCAGCAAGAATACGCTAGAGAACTGGCTTTTCAAGCATTAGACCTTTGCTGGGACGAACTATTTTACCCTAAGCCAATTAACAAGAGGCTGATCGATTTAATAAAAACAGGCTCTGAGGCTGAAGACGTTGTTAAGGAATTGACGTTCCTATCCTATAGATACAAAAACCTTGGTATGAAAATTCTCGCTAAAGATATGCTTAGACTGGTGGAGGAAATGAAAAAGCTTCTCGGTGAAAAGTGGACGCTTGAAAAGGAACTTAACAATGCGATGAGCGAAATCAAGCCTGTGTTAGAAGATGTTCTAGGTGGAAGCGCGCGCTATCTTATATGATTTTAGAAGAGCTATGTCGCGGGCTGCAGGATATTCACCACCGAGCTCTTATCTTAGCCAGTATATCCGCCCAAGTGGCTCCACCGTACGCTTTATCCCATTTACCCTCCTTGTATAATTCAATGATCGCCTTAAGAAAATAAAAACCCCTTTTACCCGTTTCTTCCAATGCATTCTGTATTTCCTTCTTAAGATTTTCTTGTCTATTCTCAAGCAAGTCCTGTGTTTACATCAAAATAATAATGTTCACCAATGAACCTATTGATCTCGATATACCTTAGCACGCGTAGTAGGTGAAGCGTAAAGCTTAAAAGCACAAGGAGAGAGAAATATAATGTTAAAGGAGGATTAAACATCATGCAAACGAGTGAAAAAGCTGAAGATTTTGTTGAAAAACTCACTAATGCCTTGTACAAACGTGAGTTAAAAATGGAGAAGGAGGCTAGCGAAAGATTAGAAAACGATTATAGATCTGGAAAAATACCAAAAGAGGTTTATCAGAAAATTATGCATGAAGGCATTCCTTGTGCAGAGTGCGGTTTCCCTGTTACTCCTACAGCCTACGGCGAGTCTGTAGAGACTCATCATTCGGAAAAAGCCCTTAAAATAATATGTCGTCATTGCCTGGAGCCTGTTGAGTGGTAATTTAGAACAGTAAAATGTCTTTGAACGAGTTGCTTTCTTCCTTAAGAGATATCGCTTTTCATGCTCTTCCAGATTCCGAGTTGTATGGATGTGCTTTAGCGGTAAAGGCATTCGCAGAATTATATCGTGTGAGCAGTCAAGATCAAAGAGAAGAATTGTTTAAAATTGTTGACACATGCTTTTGCGGCAACCTTACGGAGATTGAGAAACGCTTTAGCTCAAGAAGAGATGAAGTAGCAAAGCATTTTCTAGAAAAGTTAAGAGAACTCCATAAAGTAAAGGATGTAAAGTTCCCTCACCTTGACGTGTACTCAATACTCTTGCTCTCAGAATCTTTTGATAAAGTTATGCAGAAACATAGCGATGCAGCACACATTAGTATTTACTTAGGGAAAAGATTAGTCTCCTTAATATCTTTTTTAGAAAAGTCTGAAACAGAAAAAGCATTAGAAGATCTTTTAGACTACGAATACCCTTTCACAGATGAGTTGTTAAGTTCTATTAGAGAGACTATAGAAAGGTACAGGAGCAAGAGAATTGATGATCGTTTTGATTTTTTACGACAAGAGTTTGAAAAATACGATCTTAATAGAAACGTGTTAAAACTAAGTGAGATGTGGTTAAGAGAAAAAATAAAAATATCTTGTGAAAAAATACTATGCTATCTTATAAGCGGGAGACGGAACGGAATAACCTACATACTTGGAAGCTCAAGGCCTATTAAGATTAGACAAGATTCAGTAAAAGTATCCATTTTCTGTAACTTTTGGCCGCTTTTTCTCGGATTTCTGTGGAAAATAGTTCTAATACATGAAGTCATTCACTCAGTCCTCAATATTGGAACATCAATTAACAAGAATTCTAACAAAAGCATAGAGGAAAAAGGCTTCATAGAATTGGAACATGCATTAGTCAATATATTAACACTCAGAGAGGCTTCGACAGACTCTTCTCTCAAACCTTATTTAAACATTGCTCTAGGTTTTGTTCCATACGGCCAGTTAACGGCAATGCTATGGTACAACTCTTTAGAAAAAAGGTGGCCCGGTGTTTTGTCAGAAATTCCGATTGCCCTAAGAAAGTCGAAAAATGAAAATCCGAGAAAAAGATTGATGCATGCTTTAAATATTTGTCTAGAAAAAATCGGAGTAGATGCTAAGCTGACAGAAGAAGAGATACCGGATTTAATATTATTCTGTCCTCAAAGAGATTTTACGCAGGAAAAATTACAAAGCAAAGAAGATACTCGTCTTAGAAAAGCCGGAGCTGTAAGATGTGTTTTCAAAATTTTACTCCTACACCTAAATAAACCGCTGCCGGTAAATGAAATATACAAGTTAATTCAAGATCCAAGGTTTAAAAAAGCTTACAAGCTTTACCTCTACATGCCGCCAGAAGGATATACTGAGGAAGAAATTTGTCAAGCTCTGAAAACCCTTTCGAACTTAGCAGTTGTAGAAATGAAAGAGAACAAATATAAACTAGTTTACGATCACCAAGCCTTTATCGAAGGCAATTTATAATCGTTTTTCTGAGTTTTAAGGATTTTAAATGCATGAAAAAGATGCGAGTAGCAAATAATTCACTCACCTTATCTTCAACCCTTTTCTCAAAGCCTCTCTAACTATCATCCTCCTAGTCTTAGAGTCTTCAAGCAAGTTTGCGAAAATCTCAGCCATGCTTTCAAGCTTTGAGTCTAGCTCTATCGCAGATTTCAAGTCTAGAGCTAATCCGCATAGAGAGCAGAACTTTGAGCCTGGAGAATTCTGCTTCTTGCATCTAGGGCAAACAATCGGCTTGAACTCAAGCTCCTTCTCTTCTTCAACCTCTATCCCGTGCAGCTTTAGTATTGCTGACTCAATATCTCTCTGGCTTAAATGGACGTAAGTGCTTGCCTCATCGCTTCCCTGAACCCATCCCAAGTATTCGCACAATTGTGCTTCAGTCAAATGCTTAGCTAGCTCAGTAGCTCTAGAGTGGCGGAAATGATGAGGGTTAACAGGCTTGCTTATTCCAGCCTTCTTAGCCAATTCCTTAAGTATCTTGCATGCCTCAGCATAAGTTATGACTTCATTACCGTTATTAGCTTTAACCTTAACCCAAACAAAAGCCTCCTTATCGTTTTTGCAAGGATGAGAATCAAGCCATTGGATCAAAGCAGGAACACAAGTTATGAGCCTAATCTTCCTAGAGCCAGTCTTGCCGTGCAGAGTAAGCAGAGCCCCATAACTATCGAACTCAACCTGCTTAATCTTTATGGGCAAGAATTCTCCAATCCTTGCACCGCTCTCGTACAAAGCCAGAACAAAAGCCTTATCTCTCAGGTTAGAAGAAGCGGAAGCAAGCTTCTCAATATCTTCAACGCTCAACAATTCTTCAGGGAGTTTCTTATTGTTGTTCTTAACAGTAACCTTAAACCAGTCTGTAAAAGCTCTGCCTTCCTGCTCTCCTTTAAGCCACTTGTAGAACTTCTTCAAAGCAACTTTATAATCGTGCTTAGTCCAGGCAGAATAGTTCTTCTTCTCGATCTCTCCGATTACTTTAATCAAATCCTCTCTACTAGCCTTATCTAAATCCTTATTTAGAATTCCGGCTATGTGAATTAAATGGCTGGCATACTTTAACACCCTACCCTTAGATATTCCTGACGCTAACAGATAGTCTGAAAAATTTTTGAGCAAGAGCTTGTTAGTCCTGCTTAACTCTATATCTTTCAACCTTTCCTCAAACTTTTCAAATTTTTCAGAATAATTACGAATAAAATCCATGATCAAAATTAGTTTGTCCCTATTTATATAACTATTGGTCAAATGCCCCGCCTGGGAGAATGAGCGATAGTTAGGTTTTTAGGGACAAGCTACTCATTCTTATTTGTTCTTTCTTCCATCTGCTTCCATTCTTCATAACCCTGCTTCAACAATTCGTGAATCTTTTCAACCAGCTCGTAAAG
>Ga0123519_10011188_pt1 | contig 13277 bp, 6 predicted proteins | sample YelNatPaOPRAMG02_FD_87396 | JGI IMG/M metagenome (GOLD analysis project Ga0123519, IMG submission 87396) | Hot spring microbial communities from Yellowstone National Park - Yellowstone National Park OP-RAMG-02 (version 2) | ecosystem: Environmental > Aquatic > Thermal springs > Hot (42-90C) ...
CTAAAGAAAAACGAACTACCGAATCTGGCCGCGCTCATACGGGAAGGCAGACTGGTTGATATAGACGTTGTAGGACACCAGACCGACACCAAGGCAGGTCACACGCAGATGCTCACCGGCTACGAACCTGAGACTACAGGGGTGTATTCCAACGGCAAGTATAGACCGATTCCGGTAGGATACACAATCTTTGAAATGCTGCAAGCCCAGTTCGGCAAAAACAACATCGCGACCATAATGCTCACTGGAAAAAGCCATCACATTGGCTCGCTTGGTCCGGGCGAGACTGGTGAGCCCAAGAAAGCCGCAAAGAAGAGACAAACTGTCGCAGAGGACGAGGAAACCGCTAAGCTAAAACCACAACAGCGTCCTAAGGCTGCAGCAAAGAAAGCTGCAGAAACTAATAAAGAAGGTGAGCCTTGGTATAAGGTGAAGGCGAACTTCACAGTTTGGGACGGCGACAAGAGTCGGACGGCGGACGAGGTCGGCCCCAAGTGTCTTGAGTATCTCGACAAATACGGTAAAGGGCGGTTTTTCGCGTTCTTCCACTTCAGCGATCCCGATCACAAGGGCCACGCTCACGGCGAGAATTCTAAAGAGTATAACGACGCCATCATCGAATGCGATCGGTGGCTTGGCAAAGTCGTGGAGAAACTCAAGGCCGATAAACTCTACGATAAGACCATCATATACGTAACTGCAGACCACGGATTCGACGAGGGACTAAAGAGTCACAAGAACGCGCCCTATGTGTTTTTAGCAACTAACGATCCAAGTGTGACCAAAAACGGCGACCAGCGAGATATTGTTCCCACAATTCTCGCCGCACTGGGTGCTGATATTAACAAGGTAAACCCGAAGTTGCCCGGCAAGGTACTCTCGGAGTAGTTTGGCAAGAAAGGCAATGCGCTAAATATGCTGCGGAAACTGACGTGCTTCGATCGGGCTAAAGCTCAACCAGCCTGACTGCACGAATGTTTCCGCAGCATGCTAAAGCAAGCAATCTTGCAATTCTCCGAACAAAGCAGCCTTCCAATCGGCCCTAATACAGTTGGCCTAAAAAATCGAGCAGCGAAGTAACAGCTTCGGACCTTTGATGCTTTTGTTTCGTTAATACCCCAATCGGCTCTGACTTTACTTTCCGTCCCCAAATTAAGGCGTCCCCCAGCAGATAATCACTAATGCTGAACTCAACACCATCCGTCAAAATTTTCATTCGTCACCAAAATCTCTGAGTTTGTCTGGTATTGCCAAAGCCTCCTCGTTACGCTAAATACTTTGTGTTTTTCCGACAGCCATTCACGGGAAAAGCATCAATTGCGAATGCATCAACGTAAGGAGGAAAGCTTATGCGGTTCAAAAGGAGAATTCTCCAAACAGTTCCGCTGATTTTGATCTTTGCTGTTGTTATCACTGCATTCATCGCGGGGTGCGGCGAACGCGAAGAAGAAGCGGTTGCGACTCGTCGTGATATCGTTGCCTATGCCGCGCTCGACGGAAAGATCATGGCTCCTGCGCCAGCAGACGCCAACATAATGCCTCCCTACAAAGCCCCAGTTCATAAAGTATACGTGACAGTTGGACAGAAGGTCCAAGAAGGCGAGGTTCTAATGGAGCTTTCGGCACCTTCCAATCAGGTCTACTATCAACAGGCCAGACAACGACTCCAGCAAGCCAGAGATCAGCTCACACAAGCTCGGACGCGCTATTTGGCCCAACTTCGAAAGGCCAAGCAGGAACTTGAACAAGCACGTCAAGTCGAAAAATCCGTCCGCCAAGCACTCAAGGCAGCACAGGCTGGTAAAGAAGTTGGAGTCACTATTGTAGATCTGGAAGAAGCCATCGAGAGAAGACAGGCTGCCGAACAAGCCGTTATCGATGCAGAGGCAAGAATGGAAGCGGGACTTGTGCCTTACGAACGCGAACTACTTAACGCTCAGCAGGCATTCCAAGAGGCCCAGAGCGGCGTTAAGGCAGCTATGATCAGATCGCTGATTTCAGGCACAGTCCTGGAGCTCAACGTAAAGGCAGGAGATGAAGCAAACCCGAAGAGATCGGTCGCGCGCGTGACGGATTTGTCGGCACTCAGGGTATATGCGGAAGTCGACAGCGAGCTCTCAACAACGCGCAAAGCCGGTGCTCCGGCAACTATTACCGTTAAAGAACTACCTGACGAAGAGTTTCGAGGATTTCTCAGGAATGTATATTCTAAGGAAGCTGGGCTGCTGCGAGGCGTCGAACACATTGCGGTCTTTGATTTCGTTAATCGTGAGGGACTCGCCAAACCCGAGATGAACGCGAAAATTCGAGTGAAGGTTGGCGAAGCAAAAAACGCGCTTGCCGTACCAGTGGGAGCTATCTACAAGACCAACGGCAGACAAGCGGTCAAGCTGCGCGTCAACAACGAATGGCGAACGCGGATTGTAGAAACAGGCATAAGCGATGGTGAATACATTGAGATAAAATCCGGCCTTCGGGAAGGTGATGTTGTACGCGTGAATCCCTAACGTCAAATAGCACACGATAACAACTCGCTGGGCTAGCTTCACTATTAGCTAGCCCAGCTTTATAAGCGTGAGATTTCTCTCCTGCTCGGCGCTGCAATAATGTTTTTGGCCTCAAAATCTGCGGTATTATTCGCGGAACGGTTCTATTACGGCAGAGCTGACAGCCTTGATGGGGCCGAAACCCACTCTATACCTTCTTGCCCCTAACGCAGCCACTTTCAGAGTCGGCTCTGAACAGCTCGACCTGATCAAAAGAGTATCACCGTCGCGGATTAGCTCCAAACTCTTGATCGGCTTAGAAGACGATGCAATCATGCAACCATGCAACTTGACTTCCGTCCCGTTTACCCAGCCAATACTTTTGACAGCCGATCCGCTCTCTCTTGCTACCAGAGCTTCGCCCTTGAACTCAACATCCGCCGACGAGACGTTGTCAAAAACCACAAAATCAGTTCCGTCCGCTCGGCTAACCCTGAAAGCGTTATCTGCAATCCTATTAAAGGAAGCCTTCGGCGCTTTCGTACCTTTGTAGGGAATCAGCGCGTAGGATAAGTTTGCAGGTAGTGTAGTTTTCTTCGAGTAGCTCACTCCCGGAGCAGGCTTAAGTCCATCGCGCGGGAAGTTGTAGGTGTAAACTTGCGCAACGAAATCGCTCCCGCTATCCGGCACTATCATCAAGTTACCGCCAGCATTCTTGGTGCGACAAATGCCTGTTTTCGCATCCAGGTCAATCTCGCCAGGCAGGAACGGGAACCTGGAAGTGATTTTGTGTTCTCCCTCACCAGTCACGCTATCGCGAATTACCCAGTAGTCTGGTTTCAGGAATAAGATCCGGCGAGTATGCTTGACGTTCTCCAGGTCTTCATAGCCTGCGTTAGTGCCGTTGTAGTAGTCGATGGTGCCTGTAGTTACCCATGAGTTCTCGCCATATTCGGTAATGGTATCTTTGTCGTCAACGGTAACCGTCGCGTGGTTACGAGATTTTGAAATCTCGGTCTGTTCCGGCGTTCCATAGGTATAGCATCCGGGATCAATCACTAATTTGCTGCCGTAGGCATCGATGCATATTGACAACTCATCCGCATGCCCATGCCCCATATTCTTGCCGTTATGCAGATTCAAGTAAAGCGCGTCCGGCCCCCAATCTGAACGCATAGTCAGCCATCCGCCAATGGGGAAAAGCATAGAAGCGCCCGTCGGAATCCTCCCTTGCTTCCCACCAGTCGCTATATACAGAAAGTCGTCGCGGTTGTAGTAATCTGCTGCCCAGATAAGTTGTTCTTTGCTGTCCACAAAGTTGAATGTGTCTCCGCGGCTGGGCAAATCGCCGTTCGGTTCCGTGGAATACATGAGATACTCTATAGACTTCTCGACTCGCTTCACATACTTTGGATCTATTGAGATATTGAGTCTCTTGCAAGTATCCAGCAATTTCCTAAACCGGTTGATTACCAGCGTGGTGTAGCCGAAAGTGGGTTCTTGAATTGTTCCATCGCTTCGACTGATACTCCAAAGATTGGCAAGCATAGAGTTGAGTCCCTGGTTAAACCATTCTTTGCTTTGGGCCAGCTCGGGATGTCGTTCGGCCAGTTCATATAGCGCAGTGCTCATCTGCGAATCCCAATTGCCGCCGCCCTTTTGCATCGATAGCACGCGTGCCATATCGACCATATTGAAGATCATTGCAGCCCGTATATCGCGAGTAAAATTAGGCGAAGCGGCTACAGAAGAGTAAAAGTACCACATCTGGTTCATCCGAGCGGCAATCGAAAGTCCTGCCCACATCGACCCTCCTGCTATGCCACTTGGCGGCGCCGGATTGACGTTCTTCGCATCAGGCTTGATAACGCCAGCTCGCAGAGGCGAGGGAATGTCGTTGAGTAGATTGAACATAAGTTCGTTAAATCCCTTGGCGAACTTCTCATCGGCGGTGTTTCGATAAGCTCCAGCAAGATTCTTCATAATTCCGCTTCTAGTGAGGCCTACTCCACCACGCGTCGGCCAAGTGCGGAAATGATTCCAATTCGGCCCTAAATCAATGATGTTCCCCTCATCATCTTTGATCTTCTTATCTAGCACAAGTTCGTCATAAGAGGCATCATATTGAGGGTTCTTCTTGGGTCTCAAGCTTGGATCGACAAGCTCAGGTTTGCTTTCATAATAGCGGATCAACTCGTCAACTGCGGCATCCCAATCTTTTCTGCTCACAGCGGCTTTGACTTTCTCCAATCCGGGATAGTCGAGATTCCACATGGCAAATCTGTCGGCATACGCCGCATCCCTGTCGAAAACTGATCTGCCGTGCACCTCGAACCAGATATTTTTCTCCGCAGGTCTGCCGCCTTCGAATGCCCCACCTCCCTCGTAGTTTGAACCCAAGAACACTCCTACTATTTTTCCGTCCCCGCCTTTTACGGTCAGTTCGAAATAGTACTGGGTGTTCGGCTGAACCTTGGCGTTGAGGGTATACATTATAACCTGACCTTCCCACTCTCGCCACTTGTAGGGCATTTCGGCTTGAGCAATAAGGTTTTTCTTTGCAGGCGAGTCCCAGAGCGTCAGCACCAAACTCTCGTCTTGGGTCCAGGTTTCGTGCCAATAAGCCTGTGCTACTGCGATTCGTGAGACCTCAACGATGTTCGGGCCGGTCGTGAATGTCTGTCCGATCGGTACTTCAGGGGTAATTGTTTTATAATCGTCGCGGTTTATACTGCCGTTGTGGACGTCCAAAATCATGTTGTTCAATATGCGGTCCAGGTTGGGGCCAGCTTCTGCAGGCCGACCGAACAACAAGGTTACAAGTAATGCAGCACATGCCAATAAAACCAGGACCCTCACTAGAATAATCCCTCCGTTGTTGTTATGAGTGTGTATGCTTGTTCCTGAACCTCACTATATCACGTTTGATTGGTCATGTAAATAAGACCAGCTATGTGAATCTCGTTTTGCAATTTTTGCCAACAAAGGAGGCGACCTCATCTTCTACATAGAGCCAAACAGCCGCGCTCTATAGCAGTGTACAAGAAAAAAGCCGGAGGACTCACATCCCCTCCGGCGATTTTCAGGTTCGTTGTTGACTGCCTACAACGATGTCCTTACCGCCTTCTTCTCCACGCCAATCCAGCAAGTCCGAACATACCGGAAAGCGCGACCAAACTGGACGGCTCAGGCACCGGGCTCGGCCAAATACTGAGACCGAAGTTTACATGGCTCGCGGTATTATCCGTCCAGACTTGGAAAGCCGCAAACTGCCCCGGCAGGACCGGATCGCCATAGAAATAAAGCGTCATCTCAGCTCCGACAACCGTATTATCTATGGTCCAGCTCAAGCCGGACTGAGTGCTGATTGGGTCCATACCGCCCATGCTGGCGTCGCGGAAGTCTACCAAAGAAACGTCCGACCCGTCATAGGAGAATATCTTGAAATGGAAATCTCCCCAGGCGGTTTGGCTGGTGTTCTTGACGAACACGTATGCCCAACCCTTGAACGGCTCACTGTCGTTGTGGTTAAAGAGCTGAGCGGTCCAGTCGTTGAACTCGACCGGGTTGGTCTGGCTGCCGATGTACGCATCGTCGGCCAATACCGGACTTGCGATTGCCAGTGCGACGATCGCTAAAAGGCACAGATATTTGTTCACGAATTCCCCTCCTTTCCCTGAAGCGTTACACTGGCGGCTCTAAAGAGGACATCATTCTATTCCTCATCCGCCATTAGGTGAGAGGTTACCAGGGGTGCGAACAAAGCCTGCAGTCTGGGTTTGCGTCGCACTTAGTCATATTAATAGCATAACCTACCAGCCTCGTCAACTGGTATTATTACGAGGCCATTTCTAGTTTGTCGCAGTAGTCTCATATCTGCTCGAGCGGTGTTATACCCAGCGCGTCTAGGCAGTTTGCCATGGTCTGTCTGAAAACGTCGACGAGTGCGAGCCGATAGGTTCGAAGCACCGGATCCTCGATTTTGATAAAAGGCACCTGGTACTCCGCATCAGGATCGGGAGTCTCGTAGAACTCGGTGAAGACCGTGGCCAACTCGAACGCATAGTGCGCTAATGGTGCAGGCGAGAGTTCTTCTCCAGCCCTTCTCAACACCGACGGGAACTCTGCGATCTTCTTAATCAACTTTTCTTCCGGCTCGGTAACCCGGGTTGGAACCTCTACCTTTCTACCCAGATCGCCAGTCACGTAAACAGTCTCTGCAGCTTTACGTAGTATGCTGCACGCTCTGGCATGGGCGTATTCGCAGTAGACTCCAGTATCACCGGTAGTTCTCATCGCCTCTTCGAAGTCAAACACTATCATTTTGCCAGTGGATACGCGCGACATGAAGTATCGAATAGCCGCTGCCGCTAATATGTGCGCGTGCTCTTCCGACCGCACCTTCTCCGATAGCCGCCTAACCATAGCATCAATCAGATCGTCGCCTTTGACTCCTAACCCTTTGCGTCCGGACATTGCCAGCATCCCCGGTTCCTCGGCATCTACTTCGACCCCGAGTTCCGCCGCAGCCGCGTTTGACAGCACGACTATTTCATAGTCCAGGTGTATCGAGTTCCGTGCCTCTTTTTTGTAGCCCATCCGGTTAAGGCAATCATAGACTACCTGCTGTGTATAGCTTTGGCGCACGTCTATGACATTGATAACTTTGTCGGCATGCCCGAACCGATCCATTTCTTGCCCATCAGGTGCCGTCGTCCACAGCTCTTGACCGTTCGGTTGCACTCCCCACAGCTTGTAGAGAAAGTCGCGCCCCAGGACACCGAACTTCCACATCTGATATGCGATATCCTTGCCGGTGTAGGTAACGGTTCCGTTGGAACGAACGAGTACTTTGTCCTCGCTTACAAAACCTTCATCGGTCTTGATAATTCCTCTTCCAAACTTAACTACCCAACAGCCTTTGTTCGGCCCCTCTGTCTCGTAGACGATAGCACCCTTTTCTTTTAGAGTCTCAAAGGCGACTTTCCAGAACCCACGCAAGAAGATATCCGACTCCCAGTTCAACAGGTCGTAATAGACGTTAAGCCTACCAACTGTGGCGAGGTGAGCCTTAACGATCCGTGTCGCCAATTCTTTTGCGAACTTTGCTATGGGATTATTCTGCGCCTCAATTGCGTGCAGAACCTCTGACCTTTTCTTCTTGAGGTCAGGATTGGCTTCATACTCCTGCGCTACTCGGGCGTATAGATCCCAACACCAGTGGTCAAAAGGCTGCGAGCCATCGTACTTGGTCCATATAGGACTCAGATCGTCGGATGTTCCATCGTAGCATGGCTCATCCATATAGAGCATCCCCACGACCACATCCGCAACCTGAACGCCTGTGTCGTCGATGTAGTTACATGCCTCGACCGTGTATCCGAGCTTGCGAAGCGCGCGCACAACGGTGTCGCCAATGATCGCGTTGCGCAAGTGGCCGATGTGCATTGCCTTATTGGGATTAACGTTTGTGTGCTCGACCAGCACCTTGCGCTTCCGACCTATGTTCGATTGTCCGAAGGCAGATCCCTCTTTCTTCACGCGGTCGATCACAGACTTCACATAGCGCTTGTGATCGATTTTGAAGTTGAGATATCCGGGCGAGCTGACAGTGATCTCGCTTATGAACGGCAATCCGACCTTTTCAAGCTCAGCCTTAACTTCCTCAGCTATCTGCATCGGCGGTCGTTTTTGGACTTTAGCCTGCGCCAAGCATACCGCTGTTGAAAAATCGCCCATTTCTCGCCGGGGCGGGACATTAAACGGAACTTCATCAACTCCGAGTATTCTCTTGATTGCTTTTTCTACATAGTCCTGAATCAACTTACTCTGAGGTCCTCTCCATCTAGGATTCGAACTCTCATATTATACCAGCACAATACGCAAGAAGAGCAAGCCGGATGTGAGAGCGCGAAAGCTTGCCAGCTACTATTCTTGTCTTATTCTAATGCCCAGCGGACAAGATCGTTTATTTTAGCGCCACATTTACGCGGATTTTGGAGAAAAGCTGGAGTATATCCATCGTATGGGCGACAATACATAATGGGTGGTTTTGTAACCTAGCACGGAGGTACCAAATGTCAAATCGCAAGCACTTAATGTGCTATCTTACGGCAATCGCACTTCTGACATGTCTTTGCAGCACTACGTGCACGGCTCAAGGAAGATGGCGAGAACCTGCACCATCATCTGCTGGCTCGGATGCTGCTAACGCCCGGCATAACTTGCGACTTCAGAGTTTGGAAAGAGCCTCCAAACCCTGGCTGGGCGTTATGGTCAAAGACGCGGTGGAAACGTCTGAATACACCGGAGTGCGAGTAGAATCGGTAATGCCGAATTCGCCCGCAGAAAAAGCCGGCATACGCACCGGCGATGTCATTACTCAAATCGCCGACACCGAGATCACGACTCCGGAAGTGCTTGCCCAGACGGTTTCGAAGCTTCAAGTTGGTGCAGACTATCCGATCACGCTGGTTCGTAATGGTAAAATTATCAAGCTGAGAGTTCATCTCGAGCCTCAATCTACTGGCCGATCGCGCTTTTCACCTACCGAATCGGCACCTGAAATCTCAGACAAACCAGCGCCCAGAAAAGGCCCTCTGGACATCAACGTACTCAAGTATGTGCTCATCGATCCGAAGACTCACACCGTGACGTTTCTCGGCAAGTACGATCCCAACTATGATACCGGACCAATTCCATACGAAGATTACTTGCGTGTTGCTTTGCAGTATCCTTATCCGTCCTTTTCTCTGGATCCACCAAAAGATACGCTTGAATCGCTCAATAAAGCAGAGCAGATTCTAGATGCCGAAATGGCCCGATTGGAAGACCCGGCCTACGGCAATCAGTGGACACAAAAAATCGCCGATCTGCTTATAAACGACCCTTCGCTACAAACCGACAACAAACGGTTTTTCGAGCACTGTGCCGAGGTAATGGGAATCACCGGAGCCGAACTAAAGCGAATGCACGACGCCGCAACCGGCAAGATCGATATACCTGGCACCGAGTTTATGGGGCTGGCATCGAAAATGATCCGCGGAATCGGATTGACCAAAGCAGGTGATGCCCTCGGTGTCTTGGCTGCCGGCGGTACTCCCGAAGAGCTTCTCTACAACATGGCAAAGGTTTTGGGACTCTCGGCCGAATATGACGAATTGGCAAGAAAAGGCTTATCCCCTGAAGATTTTAGAAAAGAAGAGATCATCCTGTGCATCTCGGAGATTTGCCGACATTTCGAGGCTCCAGAAAACGAGATTCAAAACATAGTGTCCTCCATTCGATCTGGCCAATCGGCAGACCTCATTATTGACTATATGGGCAAAAAGCTCAGCGATTATATCACTAACAAATCCGGTAGAAAAATGATCGACGGTCTTGTTCTAGGGCCGGAGATCATAGCCAAGCTCTACAATCTACCGCTACCAAAGGCGGAGTTGGTCTTCCACGATCTGCCCTCCGATTCACCGTTGGGCGACGTATTCTTCAAGTCCGACTACAGACTCAAGAGCATTTGCACTTTCCCTGACGCAAAAGAGAAGATCAAAACCCACCTAACCCAACAGGAATTGATGAAAAGAGAAGCGACCGCAGCCATGAACCGGAAACTCTGTAACGTGAGTGTTTTCGCCGGCAACAGACTGGTTCCTGGCGAAGTGGTAATGCGAGTCTCACCTTCAGGCGATTTGGTCGAGTTTGGGCAATCTAAGATAAAGATACTAGGCTGGATTATAAGAATGCGCGGTCAGGCCGATAAGGAAACAACCGACTTCGTTAACGCTTCTCTTTCCAAATACGCAGAGTACCTGACCGATCACTACGAAGAATACGCCGAGGCTTATCCCGAATGGCACAAGCTCTCCGAAGCTGCAAAGGTCATCGCGCTTGCCAGATGGGCCAATGCTAACGGTTACTCGCTAAGAATACCTAACGATCCCGAAACAAAGGTAAGCCTGCCCAAATACGTTAATGGCTTCTGGAGCGCAGTATTCGAAGCCGACGACAACAGCCAGTATTTGACGTTCATAGCCGAGGGCGGTGCGAGCTTTTCTAAAGATGAAGGCGAGAGCTGGCTAAAGACTCAGCAGGATGTAACAGTCACGTCGGATGTTTCAAAGCAACTGGCAGCGAGCGCCATCTTCGCGGAACAAGCCCTAGGGGCTGCGATATCCGGCGATCTGGAATCTGCAAGGGAATTGGCCGAGAAAAGCGCACAAGCCATGGTAGGCGAGATCGATCTTACGAGACTTCCCCCACTTGACGGATCCGTTGCTCCTTCTGAACTCGCGTCCTATGCGGCAGCTACTGGCGCAGCGATAGACGAAGCTGCCGAATGTCTGGATAAGATGAACACCGCACGAAAAGACCTGGAGCGTGCGCAGCAACTCGCAACTTCTTCTCCAGATGAGGCTGAAAAAATAAAGCAGCAGGCGCTTCAAGCCCAAGAGGAAGCTCAGGCGAAACTCAATCAGATACTTGAGCAGGTGAAAAACTACAGGTCCGATCCCTCAAAAGCCGAAGAGGCATTGGTAGTCCTGCGAAGCGATTCTGCAGTTGTCACACCGATTGGAGGAAGCTCATCCTCCACATCCAGCAGTGCAACTAGCCAGGGATCTTCGAGTGGTAGCGCGACTGCCAAGTCGGAAAATTGGTCCGAGAAATGCGCCAAATTGACTGCCGAACTGGATAACGTAAACAAGCAAATTGCCGCTACACGCGAAGCGCTTCTTAAGCTCAACGCATCAATTATGGCCAATAAAAAGCTGTTCGAAGAGTGGGAGCGCTCCGCAGACGAGGCGTTTGACAGATGCGTGGGTATGGCTGCAGATGTTGCACTCGATTTTGGCATCACCGGCCTTGTAGAACGATATGACACAATCTACGAACTCGCCAAGAAATTGCCAGGCGAGCCGAAGGATGTAATCGAGAAATACAGATACCTAGCGTCCCTCACACAAAGGCTCAGTGAAGCAAAGGCCGTTAACGATGTTGACGGTCTGGCATCTCGAGAGAACAAAACCGAAGCCGAGATATGGGAAACGCTCAGAGACGGCATAGGGCAGATATCCGGACTTCTTGGATTAGACAAGACGGTTCCAGGCAAATGGTGGAAATACGGAAGCATGGCTTTCGACCTGGCGTTCAATCTCACGGAACTGCGAGAAACCTGGAAGAACGTCGAGGCGCTCGAGGCCAATAATCAGATGTATGCTGAAGCCGTACGTAAGCTGACGACCAGAATGAAAGAGCTGGTTGATCGACAGAAAGAGATCAAGCAGAAGATCGAAGCGGGCGAATCCGCAGAAAACGCAGCAAAGTAAGGTGGGTAGCGATTCGTTAACACACGGTTTGCGAATTGCACAAAATATGTCTGGGACAGGTTTTCTGTCCCAGACACAAACTCAAGCGATTGATGTTTCTATTGTGCGGGCTGTTGCCCGGTCTATTTGCGCCGTCGATAACCGGCTGCAAGCAGTAACCCCACGGTTCCGGTCAACAACGATACAATAGATGCCGGTTCGGGAACCGGGGCTATACATGCGCCAAACTGGAGCATGCCGTTCTCGTCTCTAAACAGGAAGAACTTGTCCTCCATTGACCAGATCAGAGGAGCTGTTCCGGTTAGTTGGCTTCCCTGATAGGTTATTTGTTCATCAATGACGCCTTGTTCGTCACTGGTCACAAAATGCAGGTTCCCGTTAAGATCTGCATAGACGGCGCCGGTCCAAGAAACAGCAGGAGCAGACCCGCTGCCGTAATCGTACAACAACCAGTTCCATCCTTCTCCTTCGTTGATTGCCGCGTAGAGTTTGTTGCCGATTGCGCAAGCAAATACAGCACGCGGCGAGCCATCATGTGAAATGGCGCTCACGGATCGGCGAGACAGTTGAATTTCGGGCCAATTCCACGATAATCCACCTATCCCGATCTGTTGGTTTGTTCCAGGACCTGTAACGCCCGCCCATCTCTCCGACCAACGTGCTTGACCTCCCCAATTGTCAAATTGGTATGCCAGGCTGTAAGATCCGTCGGCAAACGCTGCAATAGAAGGCTGCCTGAAGTAGTTGCCAAACCCACTATCGTACCATCCGTCGAGCAAGAGCTCTGGACCACTCCAGCCGCTGCCCGCGTTTACGAGTCGCACGATCTCGTCACGGGGATCTCCATCGTAGTCACCTTCTACAACCATCTGCCAACCACTGGTAAAGAATGGAGAGCTCAGAATCGGCTTGCCTCCTGGTATACCGCCAAGAATCGGAGTCGGGGTCCAACCCGTGCTGGTCCCTGCGCCGTAGATGGTGCCGCCGTTTTCGAAGGCAACCATCACATTATTGTTGATGTCACTGGCTATGGTAGGCCAGCTTCCTGGACCCAGGTTCGTGACGTTCCAGGTAAGATTGTCTTTTGTAGCAACAGCGTAGTATACGTTGCCGGATTTGGTGTAGACCACATGTGCTGCGCCGTCGGTTAGCGCCATGTCGTATTGGGCTCGATGTCCGTCGTAGCTTGCATAGTCAATCGGCAACAACAAGTTGAGATCCAGCGCGTTTCCAATGCCGCACAACGAAAGGATCAAGCTCCAAGCCAGCACACAGCAAAGAGCCGGTCTTGATATGTGAAACTCACGCATAACCCACACTACCCTCCTTATTTTGTTTGTGTCCAAGCAAGGAGCCGCGCTCACCTCCATGCCAACCGCGATTCAAAGCTTGTACAAATACTGGGTTCGCATAAAAACCACAAACAAACCCTGCAATTAATGTGCCAAACAGACAGCTTGCGATACTC
>Ga0123519_10011194_pt1 | contig 13274 bp, 8 predicted proteins | sample YelNatPaOPRAMG02_FD_87396 | JGI IMG/M metagenome (GOLD analysis project Ga0123519, IMG submission 87396) | Hot spring microbial communities from Yellowstone National Park - Yellowstone National Park OP-RAMG-02 (version 2) | ecosystem: Environmental > Aquatic > Thermal springs > Hot (42-90C) ...
AAACTTTTAAAAGCTGTCGCTCCACTTTACAACTTTGGCTACCGCACCGCTAATCCATTATGGCAAATGGAGCGATAGCTTATGAACCCAAATAATGCAGTTAACCGCAGAGCACCTACTTTCTTTGTAAAGAAAGTAGGCAAAGAAACTTTTAAAAGCTGTCGCTCCACTTTACAACTTTGGCTACCGCACCGCTAATCCATTATGGCAAATGGAGCGATAGCTTATGAACCCAAATAATGCAGTTAACCGCAGAGCTCTGTGGTTTTTTAATTGCATTATTCGGGATGAGGTTTTCTTGCCTACTTCTTTTCAAAAGAAGTAGGTAGAAGGAAATAAGTTAAAATTAACGAATTACAGCTTTTATGTATAAAAAGCTGCTTCAAGAGATACAGGAAATAATAAGACCACTTGGTATTGTTTTTGGTGATATAGGAACAAGTCCCTTATATACTCTTACAGTGGCTTTTCTAACTGTAAAGCCAACTGAGGATAATGTATTGGGTGTCCTATCTCTTATTATATGGTCTTTGGTGATACTTGTATATATTCAATATGCCTGGCTTGCAATGAAATTAAGTATAAGGGGTGAAGGCGGAACAATTATTTTAAAAGAAGTTTTGATAGCACTTACAAAATCTAAAAGGCAAATTACTCTTGCCATAATTATATCATTTATAGGTATATCATTTATTATCGGAGATGGAGTAATAACCCCTGCGATAACAATATTGAGTGCTGTTGAAGGATTAACACTTGTTCCAGGATTTGAAAAAACAGCTCAAGACATATTACTTTTTATTGCTGTAATAATAACAATATTTTTATTTTCTTTTCAAAAGAGAGGCACTGATAAAGTTTCCACACTGTTCAGTCCTGTAATGTTAGTTTGGTTTTTAGCACTTGGAATAACGGGATTATTTTCTATAATTCATTTTCCTTCGGTACTTAAAGCTTTAAATCCGTATTATGCAATTAAATTTTTTTTAATTCATAAAATTAGTGGTTTAATTATACTTTCAACTGTTATACTGGCAGTAACAGGTGGAGAGGCTTTATATGCAGATATGGGACATCTTGGTAAAGAAAGTATAATAAAATCCTGGCGTTTTGTATTTATTACACTAGTCCTGAGTTATATGGGACAGGGAGCTTTTATGATTTTACATCCAGAAACTAAAATTGTATTATTTGGAATGGTCTCTTATGAATCTCCATTTCTTTATACACTCTTTTTAATACTTAGTGTTCTTGCAACAATAATAGCATCTCAAGCTATGATAAGTGCAATGTTTTCTATAGTATATCAAGGGATAAATACTAATATAATGCCCAGATTAAAAGTAGACCACACATCCCGTCATCTTTCAACTCAAATATATATAAGTCTTGTTAATTGGTTCTTATTTTTGTGTGTAATACTTATGTTTTTAATTTTTCAAAAATCAGATAAACTTGCTTTTGCATATGGATTAGCAGTAAATGTAACTATGATACTTACTGGAATAATGTTAATATGGATATATTATTTAAAAAAGGAGAAAATTTTAACTGCTCTATCTATATTAGTAACGATAGTTGATTTTTTATTTTTTGTTGCAAATATAAATAAAATACATTATGGAGGTTTCTGGTCAATTATAATAGCTATGCTTCCTTTGAGTATAATTATAATATATACAATAGGTCAAAAAGAGTTATACTCTGCTTTAAAGCCAATGGATTTAAATGTATTTCTGGAGAAATATAAGAAGCTCTATCCTAATATAAATAAAATTAGCGGGACTGCAATTTTTTTACTTAAAAATATTAAAAGTATCTCTCCTTATATTGTAGAAACAATTTTTGACCACAATATACTTTATGAAGATAATATAATTCTTTCTATTGTTACAAAGGATACACCATTTGGTGTAGAAAGTTCTTTTAAAGAACGCCTTGCCCCAGGTTTAAGAGTATTTGAAATAAAAGCTGGCTATATGGAAATTATAGATATTGAAAAAATACTTTTAGAAAATGGAATAAATGAAAAAGTAATCTTCTATGGCTCGGAATATATATTGACAAATAAGATACTACTGCAAATTTACTCTATAATAAAAAAGCTAACTCCATCAATAGTTGAATTTTATAAATTTTCACCTCGAAAGCTTCAAGGAGTAATAACAGAAGTAAAAATTTAAACTGAAAAATGAAGTTAACCACAGAGCTTGCTTTGTGGTTTTGGGCACATTTTCTCTGAATTTTAAATACCTCTTTACAAGTTTGTATTTTCCAGTTTAATTTTTGGAATTTAACATATTTGTTTTATCCACTTATACAGGAAATTTTCTAACCACACTAGCCATTCTTTTGGCGACTTAGATTTATTGCTAATTACAATTTGATTTTTAGAAAGCTTAAAGTCCAGAGGAGGTGGGGGAGGTGATGCCCAGAAATTGATTATTACTTTGTCTTTGTTTATTAAGAGATTTTTAGCTTTTAGCTCTGTAAGCAGTAGTTTGACTTTAGCTAGAAGTAGCAAATTTTCTCCTTGGGCAGGTAATTGTCCAAATCGATCGGAGAGTTCCTCCCGGATTTCCTCTATTTCTTCAAGTTTTGTAGAAGTGCTGATTTTTCTATAAATAGCCAGTCTTTGCCTTAATTCTGTAATATATTCAGTTGGTATATATGCAGGAAGAGATAATTTAATTTCAGGTGGAGGCAGAGGTGGAGGAATACCTTTAATTTCTCTTATAGCTTCTTTTAGTAGTTCTGTATATAGGTCCAGCCCTATTCCCATAATAAAACCGTGTTGCTCCGGTCCAAATATATTGCCTGCCCCGCGCAACTGTAAGTCTCGTTGTGCTATGTCCCACCCTGCACCTAAATAACTATATTCACTTAATACTTGTAGTCTTTCTGCACTTTTAGAGGTAATTTTAGAAGGGTCATAAAAGAAATAAGCATAAGCCTGCTCTTTCCCTCTACCAATCCTTCCCCTAAGTTGATGTAGCTCCACTAAACCTAAATTTTCTGCTCCATTTACAATTAAAGTATTAACTTTGGGAAAATCAATTCCTATTTCAATTATGGTTGTGCATAAAAGTAAATCATATTTTTGCTCTAAGAAATCTATTATTACATTTTCTAACTTTCTCTCTTCCATTTTCCCGTGGGCAATGGCAATTTTTAGATGAGGAAGAAGTTTTTTAAGATAATTTGCTTCTTGTTTAATAGTATTTACAGAGTTATGGAGATAAAAAATCTGACCCTTTCTTTGAAGTTCCTGTTCAACTGCCCGCTTAAGGGTATAAGGATTTTTTTCTTCTATTATTGTTATTATTGGTAATCTCTCTGGTGGTGGGGTATTTAATATACTAATATCCCTTAGCCCTGTTATAGACATATAAAGAGTGCGTGGTATGGGGGTAGCTGTCAATGTAAGAACATCTACATTATGTTTTAACATTTTTATTTTTTCTTTATGTAAAACTCCAAACCTTTGTTCTTCGTCAATAATAAGCAGTCCTAAATTAGCAGGATGAACATCATCTTGAAGCAGTCTATGTGTTCCAATAACAATATCTACTGTACCGGTATTTACACCTCTTACAATTTTTTTCTGTTCTGATTGCTTTATTAACCTGCTTAACATTTTTACATTAATAGGATATTTTTTAAACCTATCTTTAAAATTAATAAAATGTTGATAAGCTAGTATTGTAGTAGGGGTAATGAAAAATACTTGTTTACCTGCAGAGATTGCTTTAAAAGCTGCTCTTAAAGCAATCTCTGTCTTGCCATATCCTACTTCTCCACAGATAAGGCGGTCCATCGGGCGTAGAGATTCCATATCCCTTTTTACTTCTGCTAAAGCTTTTATCTGGTCAGGAGTTTCTTGATATGGAAAATCATCTTCCAGCTCACTTTGCCAGGGTGTATCAGGTGGAAAAGCAAAGCCACAGCTATGCTCTCGAAGAGCATAAAGCTCTAGTAATTGTTTAGCAAGATTTTTTACAGATTTTTTAATTTTGTGTTTTATTTGAGACCATTCTTTACTTCCAAGGCGAGATAGTTTAGGGGGGGTATCCTTTTGGCCATTGTATGGATGAATTAAGTGAATTTCTTCTACAGGTATGTAAATTTTAGCATCTTCAGCAAATTGAAGTGTAATAAACTCTCTTTCCAGACTTTCTATAGATAATTTCTTAAGCCCAACATAGCGAGCTATCCCATAGTTGTTGTGAATTACATAACTTCCAGTTTCCAGTTTATCTATTAGTAGAGGTGGATAATCTTTTAAAGAGTATGAAGGTATAGCTCTCTTTTTACTTAATTCGGAATTGGTAATTAATATTGTATCTTTAAATACAAACCCGCTAAAAGGGACACTACCTTGAATTAGTAAGGGAGCTCTTTCTTTAGTAGGTGTTAAAGTATAAGGGATTAATTCTTGTTTAAAGAGTTTTATTAAATTTTCGCTTTGATTAGTAATTATTATAATACTTTTTTTTTGTTTAATCCATTCTTTTATATCACAGGTAAGCAATATTGGATTTTTATGATAAACAGGTAAGGGTAGTGTTATTAAATTTAAAGTTTCTCCATTTTCTCTTTTTTCTGAATTTATTTTAATATGTAAGTGGTTTGATAATAAAATGGAGAGTTGCTCAGAAGGGATTGGGTTATTAAGAACATATTGGGAAGAAGCAAAAGATGTGCAATCTGAAAGTATTACACTTTCTTTTGGTAATAACTCTGGTATAGTTTTAAGTTCCTTAAAGAAATATTCAGGGAATTCCCAGAACAATAAATCGTTATGTTCTTCCAGATAAGATTGATATAAAGTGTCTATCTTTTTCTGGTAATAAGAGATAATTTGAGGAGCAATATGTTTTTTTAGAGAGATTATAGTAGATTTTAGTTTCTTTATCCCTTCTTCTACAAGAGAAGAGCTAAATTTAATTAAACTAACTGTAGGTATAGTTACTTTTTCAATATTCCCTTTAGACCTTTGAGTTTCGGGGACAAACTCTTTTATACTTTCAATTTCATCCCCCCAGAACTCTATTCTTACCGGTAGTTGCAGGGTTGGAGGATAGATATCTACAATACTCCCGCGATGAGAGAATTCATTGCTGGTATTAACAAGATTAACCTTTTTATAGCCATAAGAAAGAAGTTTTTCAATTAACTCTTCATAGATAAAAACTTCTCCTTGGGTTAACTCAAATGGAGGCTGAAGAGAAAAAGGTGGAAGATATTGAGAAAATATATCACGATGTAAGAATGCCACAGGCAAAACAGAGGAGTTTAACTGATTAATAAGGTTATTAATAGCTTCACCCAGGTTGAATTTTTGTAAATGAATTAAAGGGATGTTTAAGTTGAATATATTGATAACTTTTTGCACAGCTTCTTTTAAATTTGCCAATCTTTCTGTTTCAGAAGTTACAACAAATAATGGTTTTTTCTTTATCTGGTTGAGTAGAACAATAAGGAAAGGCATAAGTGAAGTGGATGTATAAATAGATTTCTTCCCACAAGGAGGTAGTTTGCTTATTAAGTTTTTTAACTGAGGAAAGTAATTATTTAGTTCCATTGGAATGAATTTTTAGCCTTTGGGAAGGATTTTCCTTCTATACATTTAAAAACTACTTATAAGGTAATAATTTAGTTTTTAGGTTATCTCGTAAGAGAGGAGTAATTATAGTGCAACAGGAGAAAGAACCAGTATGGGTTCGTTTTCTTTCTTTAAATATTTTGATTAATGTTTTACGCTGGATTTTTTTATTAATAGGTTCTTTTTCTTTTGCAGGTAGAGCTTTTCTTAATTATCCCGAGGATATTCTTGGAGATTTAGATTTTCTGATTCCTGCAGTAGTTATACTTTATACAATACTAGCAACTTTTTTAAGTCTAGCTTATGTAAAAGGAGTCACTTCTGCTAAAATTTTTATTGTTTTTGAACTTTTACATTCATTATTTTTAATTTATTTTTATGGTTCTGCTTTTTTTCTTTTAATTGTAGTTATTCCTTTATTAGAAGCAGCTCTTTTTTTAGGGAATGTTATGGTTACAGCTCTTTTTCTTTTCGTGATTGGGATTACCTTATTCCCACTTGAACTTTTGAGATTAAAAGAAAGTTACCCCGTAGAACTTTATCAGAAACAACAATATTTAAATTTTGTTCGTGGATGGATTGCATATCTATCAGTTGGAGGAGTGCTGGTATGGTGTTTTGGTAAATTAATAGAACTACAACAAAGTGGTGAACAAGCGAAAAAGAGATTACTTGATGAAAAAAATATCTTAATTGAAACCATAGAAGAGCGAGATAAGACTGTGGCTCGATTGACTGAAGAGGCAGAAGCTTTAACTTCCCGCTTGCTTAAATTAGAACAGGTGTCTGAGGAAGTAGAAAGGATACTTGTAAAAAAGACTGAGTTGTTGCAATTTTTAAGTGGTTTACTGGATAATAAAGATTGGGAGAGAGCTAATAATTATCTGGCAAAGAATCTTGAGCAAATTTTACAATATCAATCTTTATGTATATTCATTGCAAATGAAGCTGGGGGAGAACTTTATTGTAGTATGGTAAGTAGCCCATTTTCTAGTTCTCTGAAGAATCTTGTTTTTCAGCATGGAGAAGGGGTGGTAGGATGGGTAGCAAAACAAAAGATACCTTTACTTATAGAAAAAGGGGTATTAGAAGTAGGGGACACAAAAGATAAATTTCGTGTCATAATAGAATACGAGCCTTCAGCTTTAGTTGTTCCTATTGAGATTGCCCAAGAAGTAGCTGGAGTATTATATATAAGCCATCCTGCTAAAGAGGCAGATAAGAAGGATGACCTTGAAATGCTACTAGTTATTGCTCGCTGTCTGGGAACGTTTCTTGGATATAAAAAATATGGAGCTCCATTAAAAGTAGTTTTAGAGAGTAAAGAGAAAGAGTTTAAAGAGAAAGAAGAACGTTTTATAGTAGAAATTAATAGGCTTCAAAGGATTTTAAACACTTCTAAAGTTTTATTTTCTAATTTAAAACTAGAACGTTTGTTAGAAAATATAAGTGATATTATTTTGAATGCAATTAATTTGCAGAATTTGCTTATTTTTCTTAAGGAAGAGAAAGAAGGGGTCCCTATAATGAAGGTTAAACTTGCTTTGGGACCTCATACTGAGCAGTTTGAAGATTATTATACAAGTACAAAAAGTGGTATAATTGGATATATTTTTGCAAGTAGAAGGGGTTTGTTAATTTCTTCTGGTTTATTTACTCCACCTGATGAAGAAGGAGTAACTTATAAAACTTTGTTAAAGACAGACCGTTCTACTATGATTGTGCCTTTAATATTTAAGAAAGAAATTCTAGGTTTAATTTATGTTAGTAGCAATGAAGAGAATGTCTATTCATTAGATGATTTAAAGCTACTTGTAGATTTATCTGAGTTTATTTCTATAGCTTTGAGTAGTGCTTTAGAGTTAGAAAACACTTTGCTCAATGCTTTTACTGATGAAGAAACTGGTTTAAGTTCTGAGCTTTATTTCCTGTCCAGGTTAGAAGAAGAGATTATTAGGGCAAAACGGTATAAGCTAAATTTTGCCCTGATTATGCTAGGCATTGACCAGGAAGGGAAATTTCTTCGCCGGTATGGACAGGAAGTTTACTGGAAATTATGGAAAGAAATTGCTTTTATGATTAAATCCAATGTCAGGGAAGCAGATCTGGTAGCTAGAGTGGAAGAAAAACTAATAGGAATTTTACTTTTGCATATTAAAAAGAAAGAGGCAGTTGCAGTTTGTGAGCGTTTGCGTAATGTTATAGCAGAAACCCCTTACAAACTTCCTGATGGTAATATACTATATTTTACAGCAAGTTTAGGTGTCGCTAATTTCCCTTATGATGGAGAAGATGTAGCTACCTTAATAGATAGTGCTCGTCTTTCCTTTGATGAAGCTCAATCTTTAGGAGGTAATAGAACACTTTTTGTCTCTGATTGAACAAGTTTTACTCATATTTACTTAAATTTCCATTTTCTTCAAGATAATAGCGAGGTGCTCCTCCCCATACCCCACCTTCGAGGTTATAAAATTTTCTTTCCTGTTCTCTAAAAATGTGAACAATTATATCTCCGTAATCCAGTAAAATCCATCGTGCATCTTCATATCCTTCTCTTTGTAGAAGTTTTTTATTTTGCTGGGATAGTGTTTGTGTTATACCATCACTAATTGCTCTTGTATGGGTAGTAGAAAACCCATCAGCGATTATAAAGAAATCAGCAATTATAGAAATACCTCTTAAATCAAGTATAACTACATTCTTGGATTTTTTCTCCATTGCTAATAATGCTATCTGGTGAGCAAGAGTAAAACTATCTGTAGACAAAATTTTATTCCTCCTTGTTTAAGCTTAGATAATCTTTACCCAGTATTATAATAAAGTCAACACCTCCATATTCACCGCTGGTATCTTCTTCTATTTTTGCCTTTGGCAAGATTTTCTCTAAAATTGATAATACCTTTTTATGTTGAGCATAATTAAGAGACGAAGCTTGTGGGATAATAATAACAGTTTCGGAATAATTGAAATCAGAGGCGTTGCCTACTTCTACTTCCTGTAGAGAGTTTCTTTTAAGAATTTCTTTCAATGTCTCTGCAGTATTAACAATACCATTGCCATTTAGAATTTTTATTTTTGCCTCCTTTTCTTCTATCCCCCAGATGTATTTATTACTCCATTCTTTAAGTTCAGCAGGGTCTGCAATTTGATAACTTATACCATCTACATATTCGGAATAGGTAGGTAGTGTAGAAGTAAAAATTAAAAGAGAATCTCTATATTTATAAAGTAAATTAGCTATTTCTAAAGTCTGGCATAGAGTTAGATCGGTTTCTACAGTGTTTAATATAACTTTTGTTAACTGTCTTAAAGTGAGAGGATTTCTTATTGAAATTAATTTACCTCGCAGCTCTTTTAATACCTGTTGTTGACGACGAATTCTACCAAGGTCACCTTCTGCATCATTTCTGAAACGAGTATACTGAATGACTTGGTCTCCGCTTAAAGTTTGCCAGCCTTTTTTAAGATGAATGTGTAAATGCCCCCAGTTATCGTCATAATCCATATCTTTTTCTACATATAATTGTATTCCCCCAAGCGTGTCTATTATTTTAGGAAGTCCAGACACTTTTACCAGCGCATAGTAATCTACAGTTAAGCCAAGAAAATTCCTGAGAGTTTCTTTTAGTAGTTTCACTCCACCAAGAGCATAAGCACTATTTATTTTATCATAGCCGTAACCAGGTATAAGCACTCTTGTGTCTCTGGGAATGGATAGAATAGTAATCTTGTGTAGCGGGAAATTAAGTAAAGCAATCATTATAGTATCAGTTCGTGCATTTTTTGTGTACATTATATCTTGTTCTGTCCAGTTTACATCTAAGCCCAGTAATAGCAGATTTATTTGGGGTAAAGAGTAATAAGCAGAAGGTAGTTCTTCTTTAGATTTGAATATATAAGAAAAAAAGTAAGGCTCTTCTTTTTTAAATATAAATTCCCATACTATACCACCCGTAATACTCAAAAATACTAAAAACCCTACTAATAAAAGCTTTTTCATACTATAACTTTAAATATAAATAAACAGAGAGAGATTAGCAATATTCTCTCTCCCTGTATTATAAATTTTTAAATTTATTGAGTAGGGCTAGGTAAACTTTTTTGCCCTTCTGAAGCAGCAGGTACTGTTGCTTTAACCGGTGCTCCACTCCAGGGATGAGGCGGGGATTTGTATTCATATTTGGGTGAATAAAGTGCAATAAAATTGTTTTCTGCGTCTAACCCTACTTTTAATCCCAATACTTTTTCTACTCTTTCGAGTGTAAGATAAATTTGGTCTCCGTAAAAAATATAAGGCTCTTCCAGTAACTTACCATCTACAAAAACACCCTTTAATACCGGATCCCAGGAGATAGGGATATTAAGGGCTTCACAAACAAACCTCAGTGGTATGTAAGGCACAGTATCATCATATACTACGGGCATATCAACATCTATTATATTTTGATTGATAAATACATTAAATGGGATCATCTTTTTAGCCCAAGCAGGTGAAGAACTAAATAAAGTTAACGCTATACCTACTATTATTAAAACAACCATAACTTTTTTCATTTTGCTAGTTTCCTCCTTTCTTTAATTTTTAAAACTTTCTTTACCACCCAAAAGGTTTTACAGGTGCAGGAGTGGCTTCCGGTGCGGGAAGGACTTGCTGCACCTCGCCTGTAGCAGGAGGATAGGTTTCGATTGTCTCCAAAGTTTTAGGCTTTTCCACAACTCCTTCTACTATAGCAGGTGCCTCTTCTTTCTTGCCACCAATTACAACTGGTGCAGATGCTGCCTTTTCTTCTGGAGGCACAATGGTAAGCAAACTCTTACCATAATTTCTAATCTCTTGTTCACTAAGGCCTTCGGTACTTGTAACTCCATGTTCCTGTAGCCACTTTAAACCTGCCTGATATTCTGCTTCTTCATAAGCACTTTTCTTTTTAGCAGCTTCACGCATTTTTGTTTCTGGTCCACCGACTAGCCATTTTTCTAAAGGATAATTTAATTCCATTGGTTTTTTAGTCCATATAGCTACTGAATGGTCTTTAGTAGAATAAGCTACCTGTGCTTTCAAAGCTTTAGCTAAAGCCTGTAAGGGCACATAACAGGTGTCTCCAAGAATTATTCTGGTAGTATTTAGTTCTTTATTATTTATAATTACTTTTCTTCCATTATACTCCCAGTAAACCTTTGCTCCAAGTGCATAAGCCACTACTCTTACAGGCACATATACTTCTTGTTGAATTTGAAAGATATAAGTGCTGGGTTTTAATATCTTACCATTAATAAAAATACATTGCACTTCTCCACTTGCCCCTACCTCTGTACAAAGTAGAGATAAAGTTAACAATACCACAACACTTAATAACATTAAGAAATTTCTTTTCATTTTCACCTCGCTCCTCTCACTCTCTATATATATGTAACTACCGAGAGAAGCTCTTTTGCCTCCTTTCTATCTATTATTTATATAATTTTATATTGATATTTAAGAAAAACCTTCACCTCCTTTGACAGGTAAAAATTCTCCACAGATTTAATAAAATCCTTTTTATATATAAAAATTTTTATATACTATTTTTCCTTTTTTAATTACTGTAGAAACAAGATTTATTCCAGATTGATAAGCAAACTCCCTGTAGTCTTTACTTGCAACTATGATTATATCTGCCTGGTAACCAGGGGAAAGCACTCCTCTATCTCTGCCTACTCCACAAGCCAAAGCAGCATTGATAGTGCTTGCAACAATAGCTTCCTCTGGCGTCATTTTAAGTTTTAATACTCCTAAAGAAATTACTTCTTGCATAGAAAGAATTTGACAGGACCCTGCATTAAAATCACTGGCTAAAGCCACTGGAACCCCTGCATTTTTTAGCTTAATAAAAGGAGCATAAGTCGGGGTATCAAGAAAGAAGTTTGAGCCGGGGAGCAAAACTGCAATTACTCCACCTCTTTTTAATGCCTCAATACCTTCTAGCGTTATAAAATCCAGATGGTCTGCAGAAGTAGCTTCTACTTTTTCTGCTACTAAACTACCTTTACTATATGAGAACTGTTCTGCATGGATTTTGGTAGATAAACCCAAAGATTTAGCAGTAGAAAGTATTTTTAAAGATTCTTCTACATTTAATGCAGTTCTTTCGCAATATACATCGCAAAAATTTGCCAGTTTCTCCTTTACTATAGAAGGAAGCATTTCTTCTGTTATTTGATTTATGTATCTATCTTTGCAGGAATGGTATTCCTGTGGAATTAAATGAACAAGAAAAGTAGGCACTATTTCTACAGGAGTAAATTGTGATAGTGCATTAATAACCTTAAGGAGTTTAAGCTCTTCTTCCCCATAAAGGCAGTAACCACTCTTTATTTCTACTGTGGTGGTTCCGTGAGAAAGCATAATTTTGAGCCGATTAAGAGACAGGTTTAGCAGTTGCTGGGGTGAGGCCTTTAAAGTGGATTTTACTGTACTGTAAATTCCACCTCCTTTCTTCTGGATCTCTTCATAGCTTTTACCTTCCTGCCTTAAAATGAATTCTTTAATTCTACTACCACTATATACCAGGTGTGTATGAGGGTCTACAAAACCTGGCAGTATAATGCCATCTGGTTTTTTAAAAGTTTCTGTAGAAGAATTGATAGTAACTTCTTCTTTTACTTTAGAAGGTGTGCCTACTGCAATAATTTTTTCTCCTTCTATAGCTACTGCCCCAGGAGAGAAAACTAAAAGTAGAGGAGAATTTTCTTTAAATATTACAGGTCCTTTTTCTTTGGGAGTAATTACTGAGTGCGCTTCTAAATAAAGAGTAGCTTTTCTTTTTTCCATATTTTTTAGAAAGTTTACAAATATCTGCTAGACACTATGTGACTTACCCCCCTTTAGAGTTTACTAAGTGTTTACACCTCTTTTCTACTTATTAAAATAAAATCCTTTTTTAAAAGGAGAAAAAAAGTTTAGCAAGAATATAAAGTTTATGTAAATACCCAGGTTAGCGTGAGGTTAACTCTGTGGTAATACCCAGTAATTTGTATTATTCTTTAGATTAAATAGCGAGGTTGTATTGTGATTAAAAAGAGCTTATTTAAGTTTTTATTTATAATCTTTTTGATATTTTTATATCCAGATATAAGTTTAAGTAAAGTTCCTACCTGGGAGGCACAACAAAATCTTTATCTACAGCTCCGCAAGCAAGCTCAAGCACTAGGGATAAACTATCAGCAAGCAGAAGAATTGTATCAGGAGTCTTTATTAGCCCTGGAGGAAGGTTATGGAAGAGTTGCTCAAATGTTAATAGAAAAGGCTATTACAACTATTAAAGCATTAATTAGAGAGGGAGAAGGGAAAGCTCCTTTTACACCTACTTTTTCTATAGAACCTGTTCCTACAAAGATAATAAAGCTAACTCCACCTCCCGCCCCTATAGTAATAAAATCAACTTATACCCAAACCCCGATGCAAAAAGATATATATGTTACACAAACCCCGACCCCTCCTATGCCAGCGCAAACCCAAACTCCTCCCAAGCCAACACAAACCCAAACTCCTCCCAAGCCAACACAAACCCAAACTCCTCCCAAGCCAGCACAAACCCAAACTACTCCCAAGCCAACACAACCCCCTACCCCTCCTATGCCAGCACAAACCCAAACTCCTCCCAAGCCAACGCAAACCCCTACCCCTCCT
>Ga0123519_10011200_pt1 | contig 13270 bp, 9 predicted proteins | sample YelNatPaOPRAMG02_FD_87396 | JGI IMG/M metagenome (GOLD analysis project Ga0123519, IMG submission 87396) | Hot spring microbial communities from Yellowstone National Park - Yellowstone National Park OP-RAMG-02 (version 2) | ecosystem: Environmental > Aquatic > Thermal springs > Hot (42-90C) ...
TACGATGGCGTACTCGTAGCGGTATTCGCCGTGACACTGGGCGCCAGGCGTTGGCACCAGCGGGCCGGCGGCCACGCGCCGGTTGGGCAGGTCGTCGCGGCTGAGCCAGCCGACACTCCGCAAGAGCACGAGGGCGATCTGTGTGCCGCCCGATGTGCGTGTCACCTCCACCGCCGGCAGGCCGCGGTTGAGAATGGCCAGGCCCCTCCGGCCATTGCTGAGGTCGGTGAAGGCCCGCTGGTGCATGAGGGGCGTGGGGTCTTCAACCCACCCTGTGCTCTCGGGCAAGTCGATATCGCGCGCCACCACGGCAAAGGCCGCGTCGACCATCGCCTGGGCAGGCTGCAGATCGGTGGGGAAGACGACGCTCAGCTTGTGATCGTCGGCGCGGTTCACGATGCGAGTCTCGATGTAAAGCCCGGGCTGGTCGCGGTAGAGCGTGATGTCCGACACGATGGGCAGAGCCACGTGCCGCCGAGTGCGGCTACGCCGGTCGCGCGCCAGCCGCGCCGGCACGTGCAGGGTGCGTGCAACCCGGAAGGTGGCCTGGCAAGGGCCGCTGGCGATCAGCCGCACCTCGGCCTTGCCGCCGACCGTACTGAGCGCCTCGCTCCTGGCGCATGGGGAGTAGGTATATTCGTCGCCCGCGTCGTCCACATCCACAAAGTGATGCAGCCCGTGGTACACGGCGCCGGTCGCTTTGTCGACCACATCCAGCGCCCCATCGGCGGCGATGGCGAAGGCCAGATGGCGGTTCTCGGCACCATCCGCACGCACTTGCCACCCATCGCCGGCGCGCTCGAGCGTGCCGGCCTGTTTCGGCCGGGCGTAGTACGAGCGGTAGCCCCAGGCCGGGACGTCGGCGGCAAAGGCCACGCGCACGCGGCGCTTGCGGTTGGCCTTGAGGGTCTCCATCCAGAAGACAGGCTCGTCGCTCAGCACCTGGTGTGGCACCACCCGCCCCTCGCCGTCGACAATCTCGAAATCGGCGGCCAGGGGGTCGGCATACTCAAAGTCGATGTTGCCCGTCGCCATCTCGCGGCGCGGCCAGCCCAGCGGGTTGTACACGAGCAGCGGCACGCCTGGCTGGGCGGTCAGGTCGGCCTGGCGCGCCAACTGGCGCAGGCTGTCGCGCACGATCACCTGGGCGATCTGCTCGGCCTGGGCGAAGCGATAGCGCATCTCCTCGTGCACCGTGTCGACGCCGCTGCCATAGATATCGTCGTGAGGATGGTTCTTCAGGAGCCACCGCCAGGCCGTCCAGAGCAGGTCCTGGGTGCCCGCGGGCACATCGGCGCCGGCCAGCCAGGCCATGGCTGCCAGCGGCTCGGCGTAGCGCTCGAGGAGGGTCTCGACGCGGTGGTTGAGCTGCTTGAGGTGGATGCGCGTGGCGTAGACGCCCTGCAGGATCTCCGAGTAACGCCCCCAGCGGAACTCGCCACTGAAGGAGGGCAGCGCTGCTCCGCTGGACCGCACCCGGGCCAGGTGTTCGGCCAGGGTGCCCTGGCGCACCTCGGTATCGGCCAGGGTGCGGTTGGCCTGCGCCACGATCTCGGGGATGCGCGGCTCGGGCTCGGCGTGGTCGATGCCGTTCATGAGCAAGAGCGCGCCCGTGTGGGCCAGTGGCCTCAGCCGGCTCACGGCTGTTGCGATCTGTGCCTGGGCCAGCTCAGCATCGAATTCCATCTGCGAGGTGTCGCCCCAGTGGATGGGATAGCCAATGTTCGACACATTGTGGTAGCCAAACGGCATCCAGATGGCGGTGACGCTCGACCCGTCGGGCGCCTGCCACTCGAACTCGGTGCCCAGGCGCTCTCCTTCGGCGCCCATGCCGCGCCAGAAGACGGCGTTGTCGATGCCAAAGCCGCGTAGGATCTGCGGCAGTTGGGCGATGTGGCCGAAGCCATCGGGCACATAGCCGATGCGCATCACGCCGCCATAGTCGGCGCCCAGGCGGTGGCCCAGCATCAGATTGCGCACCAGCGATTCCGGGCTCACCAGGAACTCGTCGGCCAGCACGTACCAGGGCCCCACCGAGATGCGGCCCGAGCGACAGAGATCGGCGACCAGCGCCGCCCGCCCCGGGCGCGCTTCCAGATAGTCCTCGAGCACGATCATCTGGCCATCCAGCATGTACGCGCCATAATCGGGGCGAGCCTGGAGGAGGTCGATCAGCCTGTCGACCAGGCGCACCAGGCGCACCCGGAACTCTTGAAAGGTGACGTACCACGCCCGGTCCCAGTGGGTGTGGCTGACGAGCGTGGCGTGGTAGGGTTTCTCCATGCTTCCAACCTTCTAGAAAGTCACACCGCTGATCAGGATCACGTTGGCATAGGGGGTACATTCGCCGGTGCGCACGATGGCAGCTGCCCCGCGTGTGCGCTCCTTGAACTCGGCATGGGGGATGCGCTCCACCGGCCGGCCCGGGAAAAGCTCTTCGAGCATGCGGATGACTTGGGGGCTGCGCTCGAGCGCCTCCTGGGCGATGATCAGTCGCTCCACCTCCATCTCCTGGCGAATCGCTTCGATTGCCTGGCGGAAAGAGGGCACCCCGGGCACCAACGCCAGATCGATGCGCTCCACCCCCTTGGGGGTGGGCAGACCGGCGTCGGCCACCACCAGCATGTCGCCGTGCCCCAGCCCGGCGATTGCCGCCGATAGGGGCCGGTTCAGAATGCCGGTTCGCTTCATATCCTTTCCTCCCTCGTCGCAACCGGTGCGGTCGCGCCGCGCTCTCGCGGCAGCATCCGGCGCCTACGGCTCGGCCGCGTGTGTCACCGATAGCCCGTAGCCGCGGCATCGTGCCGCGTAACCCTCGGCATCGTGCGGCGCCTACGGCTCGGCCGCGTGTGTCACCGACAACGGATAGCGCCCATACTCGCGGCAGGCCCGCACCATGGCCAGGACGTTCTCCACCCGGCAGGCATTGGTCACCGAGTTGCTGCTCGACAGGATGTAGCCCCCGCCACCGGCAACCTGGCGGATCGTCTCGCGCGTGAGCCTCTCCACCTCCTCTGGCGTGCCCATCGCCAACACGTTGATGTCGATGTTACCCACCAGAGTCACGCGTTCGCCAATGCGGCGCTTCACAGCCGCGATATCCATCGCCCCGGGCTCGATGGGGTGCAGCGCATTCATCCCCAGCGACAAGAGGTCATCCAGGACGGGGGTCAGGTCGCCATCGCTGTGAAAGATCCAGGGCAGGGTGATCGCTTCGGCGACGCGGCGCCAGTAAGGGAAGAAGAGCTCGCGCAGCAGCCGCGGCGACACCAGCGGCCCGTCCTTGGCCGCAATGTCATCGCCGGCCCAGATGAAATCGAAGCCGAGGCGGCAGATGTGTTTCACCGCCCGCGCATACCAGTCGGTATAGATGTCGAACAGCGCTTCGACCAGCGCGCGGTCATCGTAGAGGGCGTAGGAAAACGCCTCCCACCCCATACTCAGGAGCACCGGGTCTGACCCCAGGTTGATGAAACAGCCGATGGCATAGCCCGAGGGCCGGTAGCGGGCCAGGAATTCGCGGGCGGGCGCGTAGATGCGCTCGTCGTCAGGGTCGGGCAGGTCGACCTGCCTTAGGTCAGCGCGCTTCTTGATCAGCCCGTCGACCACATAGGTCTGGCCCTCGGCGACGCGGGTTACAAAGTAGATGCGGGGCTGGATGCTGAAGCAAAAGCCGTCGAGGTCCATGGCCTGGGCCAGTTCCAGAGGCCCGTATGCCTGCCCGCCAAAGAAAGCGCAGGTGACCGGCGCCGACCCCGACATGGGGGGCGGCTCGGCTGCGGGTGGCCGCCGGAGCAAGCGCAGGCCAAAGGCTTCGTCGACCAGGAGCTCCATGTAGGGCACGCGGTCTGGCATCTCGTGCCGCAGGGCAGCCAGCACGCGTTCGCGCGGGGTCATATCGGGCATGGCCTCACCACCTCAAGGTCGCCCTGGCGCTCCGCCCGCGGGGCAGGCGCAGTTGTACCAGGCCGCCTCTGCCGATCCGCAGTTCGCCCGGCTCGGCGGCGCCGGGGCGGAGCCCAAGGCCGTGAAAGCGCACGGTAAGCTGGCGCTCGAGCGGGCCATGGCTCTCGAAGGCAAGGCCCGTCGGCTCACAGGTGCAGCGGAGCTCGGTGGGGCCCTCGTCCTCGAGCAGGCGGTAGCTGCTCTCGCCTGCAGGGTAGACGTCGACCAGGAGCGAGTCGATGGGGCCGCGGGGGATACGCTTGGCAGGCGCCATCATGGGGATAATCGCGCCCGCGCGCACGAAGAGGGGCAGGGTGTTGAGCGGCGCCTGCACCCGCAGGCTGGCGGGGCCGTCGTAGGCCCGATCGGTCCAATAGTCGAACCAACGGCCCGCCGGCAGGTACACTGTGCGCTCATCGCCCTCATCGTAGACCGGCGCCACCAGGAGCCACGGCCCCAGCATGTACTGCAGATCCTGGCCATAGCTCAGGGGATCATCGGGGAAGGCCAGGGGCATGGCGCGCAAGACGGGCAGGCCGGTCTGGGCGGCCTCGTGGGCCAGCGAGTACAGGTAGGGGAAGAGCTGGTAGCGCAGCCGGGCGTAGCGGCGGAAGATCGACAGCGCTTCTGGGCCAAAGAACCAGGGCTCGCGCTGCGATTCGCCGTGGCACCGCGCGTGCGGGCAGAGGAGGCCAAACTGCGCCCAGCGCACGTAGAGCCGCGGCGAGGGCAGCCAGCGGTAGGCGCCGATGTCGTTGCTCCAGAAGGGCACGCCCGAAAGCCCCAGGCTGAGGCCGCCGCGGATCGTGCAGGCCAGCGAGGCCCAGTCGGCCGCGGGGTCGCCCGACCAGCAGGTAGGGTAGCGTTGGCTGCCCGCATAACCGGAGCGGCTCCACACCAGCCCCTGCCCCTTGCACTCGCGCGTGACCTCAAAGACCGCCCGGTTGTAGTACAGAGGGTACAGGTTGTGCATCTCGGCCCCAGTCAGGCCATTGGCAAAAACGGCGTCGGCGGGGATATCCTCGCCGAAATCGGTCTTGAAGACGTCGACGCCGCCCTCCAACACCGTCCGCATCAGCCCTTTGTACCACTCCACAGCCGCCGGGTTAGTGACGTCGATGATGGCCACGGGGGCGTTCCAGGTCTGCCGCTCGCCCTCGGCAGCCAGGGCATCGCCGGGCCGCGGCGCCAGCGAGAGGCCATAATCGATCACATACACCTCGCCGTCGGGGCGGCGCACAAAGTAGCCTTGAGCGCGGCCGACGTCGAACAGGTCGCTCTCTACCGAGATGTAAGGGTGCTGCCACACCGACAGGGCCAGGCCCTGGCGGTGCAGAGCCTCGGCAAAGCGCTGTGGCTCTGGGAAGGCTTCCTCGTCCCATCGAAAGTCGCAGTAGCGGCGCCAGCGCAGCCACCAGGTATCGACATGGATGACATCGCAAGGAATGTCGTGTTCCTCGAGACCTTCGGCCAGGCGCAGGATAGCCTCTTCGTCGCGGTAGGCCCCCCCGCCCGACATCCACAGCCCGAACGACCACTTGGGCGGCACCGGCGCGCGCCCCACCAGGGCCGTGTAGTGCTTGAGTATGTCGGCCGGCGCGGGGCCATAGATCAGATAGGCATCCAGGTAGGGGCCATCCACGGTGACGGTGTACGATTGGCACGACTCGCAGCCCAACTCGAAGGTGCTGCGTCGCCCCGTATTGAGGAAGAGGCCATACCCACGGGTACTCCACAGGAAGGGCACGTTCTTGTGCGAGCGTTCTGTGGTCGAGCCGAAGGGGTCCACCGTCCAGCAGACGATGCGCTGGCCCACCTTGTCGAGGGGGGTGAACTTTTCGCCCAGCCCAAAGAGGTGCTCATCGGCGCGGAGGGCGAAGGACTCGCTCACCTGCGCCACGCTGCCCGCTGCCCCGCGCACAAAACCCAACGGGCGTACGAAGAAACGGCCCAGGCCGTCCACATCGGTTGGGTTCTCGGCGCAAACGGCGCGGCCTGCAGCGTCGCGGAAAGCGAGGCTCCAGGGATCGCGCGTGATCTCGAGGGAGAGTGCCGGCCCGCGCACCGCGAGCACCCTGCCATCGTCGTCGGCCTCAAGCGGCACTGGCGCGTTGGGCTCACCCACTACCAGCGGCAGGTTCAGGGGGGCATCGCCCGCCGGCGCCAGGCGCAGGTGCCAGACGGCCGGATGCACAGCAGAGAAGACGATCTGTACGGTTGCGCCTGCTGCCGTCTCAGCCTCGGCGATCAGCCTGTGGCCATCGACCTGCCAGGCGGCGAGCCGCGCGACCCGGTCGAATCCTGTTGGGGCATTGAGCACTGCGGTCGGCATGGGTCAGTTCCCTTCGAGCAAGCGGTAGATCTCGTCGAGGTCTGTCTCGGGCCAGGTCTCATCGATCAGCCCGTTGGTGATATCAACATGGATGAACAGGCCGCGGTTGGTCTTGCGCGCGGCCAGCACCTGCCGCACAAAGTCGGCCATGCCCGCAAAGCGCACCTGCCGGTGCAGGCCCACGCGACAGGCGAGCACGACCCTGCCGCCAAAGTGGTCGAGCACGGGGGCAAAGGGCGTCTCGCTGGCGCCGAACTCGAGCCCACGCAGGTTGCGCACCTTCTCCAGGCTGGGGATCTGATGCAGCCAGTTGCCACACGAGTGGATGTAGATGCCGCCAAAGGCATCCGACAGTTGGTTCAGGTAGGGCACGGCGAACTCGTCGTGATCGCGCGCGGAAATCATCACACACTCGTCGTTGCTCACCGAGATGCCCCAGCCATCGGGGAGCCAGGGTTGGAAGAGCGAAGGCACGAACCGCCCCTCCGCAGCCTGGCGCTGCGCCCGGGCAAAGGCGATCATCTGGTCGGTAACCATCTGCAGCAGGTGATGGGTGGCTTGGGGGTCGGTTCGCATCGCCAGCAAAAAGTTGTTGTGCCCCATGATGAGCGCGGCGTTATCGAGGGGCCCCTGGATGTCGGTCAGGCGGATCGGGTAGGCGCCACCGGTCTCGGCCAGGAAATAGCGGGTGTAGTCGAGGATGCGCTCCAGCACCCCATCGGTCACCCCCGGCATCTCGAGGTCGTACACAGCCGCCGGGTCGGCCCCCAGCACCGGGCGCACGGTCGGGAAGTCGCCCTCCGGCCACTGTACCGGGCACCCAAAGGAGGAGGGGATGGCGACGACGCCCAGGGTGGGGCAGAGGGCGGGCACCAGGTCACCGCGCAACGCGAGCTGGCCCTCGATCTCTGTGAGCTGGGCGCGCAGGAACTTGGCCGGGTCGAGCAGCCGTTCGCGGACGCTCTCCGCGCCCTGGGTGGAGAAGAGCGCCGAGACCACCGGCCTGCCACCGCGCTGGCGCGGGCCTGTGTAGCCGATCAGAAAGCCGGGGCGCTCGTCATTCTCCAGACGCCACAGCCGCTCGAGGAAGGCGCGGCTCTCCTCTATCCGCCTCTCCATCTCGCTCACCTCGCCTCGCGAGCGTACGCCTCGGCTGCTTCCATCATGGCGTTGATGTTCTCCAGGGGCGAGCCGGGGGCGATGTTGTTGCCATCCTGGATGATCAGCCCTCCGTAGGGCGCGAGCTTTTCCAGCACCCGCCTGGTTTCGGCCCGCACCTGGTCTGGCGTGCCATGGGCGATAACCAGCGGGTTGACGTTGCCCAGGAGGACGATGCGGCCACCCATGATGCGCGCCACTTCGTCCAGGTCGGTCTGGTAGCCAAAGCCCTGGTACTCGTCGATCTGCACCTCGTCGGCAAAGATGCCGAGCAAGTGATCGGTGCGGCCGCACATGTGCAGCGAGGCCCGGCCAAAGTGGAAGCGCAGCTTCTTCTCGTAGGGCAGCACCACATCGCGATAGACGTCGGCCGAGAGGTAGGCGGCAAGGTCGTCGGTCCAGGCGAAATCGCGGTTCGGGATCTGCTCCTCTTGCCAGCAAAAGTCCAGCCATTCGATGATCTTGTCGGTCACAATGCGCAAGAGCTCGCGGCAGAAATCGGGGCGCTCGACGACGGCCGCAAACATCTCCGTCTGGCCCATGAGGTCGGCAGCAACGGTAAAGGGGCCGTGCGAGGTGTGGGTCAGGGCGGGGTTCGCACCGGGGTAGAAGACGGGGCCACCCTGGAAGCGCACGGGGTAGCGCTCGGCCACCTCCATCATCGCCCGGCGATAGGCCAATTGGCGGGCGTTGAGCCCACTGTGGACCACGTCGATCGCCTCCAGGCGGCGCAGGTCTCTCTCATCGCGCACCCAACCGCCCTGCACCCAGGGGATATCGTCATCCGGAAAGACGACCTCGCAGCCCAGCGAGCCGGCCTCCGTGGTGTTCTGAAAGTCGGTCCAGCCGCCCACCCAGGCCCCCACGATGTCGCATTGGTCGGTGCGCACATGCTCCAGCAGCCATTTCTGGCCCAGGATCTGCGTGCGCAGCATCGTCTCCGGGTCGGCATAATAGTCCTTGAAGCGCAAGCCCACCACAGGCACAAGGAACCGGTAGTTGATCGCCGGCACCACCGGCACCCGGTCGGGCACTTCGAAGCGGCGGACTCGCTCCAGCCGGGCCCTGCGGGCCTCGATCTCTTCGATGGGCACGCCGATCTCGATCACATCCGCCATCGCCGTCAGCCCTTCACTGCTCCGCGCGTCAGCCCGCTGATGATCAGCCGCTGGAAGCCCAGCACCAAGATCAGCACGGGGATGATCATGGTGACGCTGAGCGCACTCATCAGGTCCCATGGTCGGCCGGCGCCCATCGAGGGGTCCACAGCCAGCTCCACCAGGCCCACCGACAGGGTCTTGGTCAGGCGATCGGTGGCGAACACCAGGGGGTACAGGAGCTCGTTCCACGAAATGATAAAGTTGATGATGGTCATCGTCGCCAGTGCGGGCTTGACCACCGGCACCACCACGTGCCACAGAATCTGAGGCAGGCGCGCGCCGTCGATGCTGGCCGCTTCTTCGATCTCAGCAGGCACCTGCTGCACGAACGACACCAGGATCCAGACGGTGAACGGCACGAGCAGGCTCGACATCAGGGTGATCAGGCCGATCGGCTTGTTGATCAGATGGAAGATGCGGAACATCTCAAAGAGCGGCACCAGAGTTCCCACCTGCGGCACGGCAATGGAGACCAGAAAGCCCATGAACACCAGGTTGGAGCCACGGAAGCGCACCCGCGCCAGGGCGTACGACGCCAGGAAGGCCAGGGCCACCGAGACCACGCTCGACCCGAAGGCAAAGACGAACGAGTTGGCCAGGTAGCGTGTGAAGGGGATGGTCTGGGCCATCTTCCGATAGTTCTCGAAGGTGATCTCATCGGGCCAGTAGCGCGGTGGGATCGAGAACATCTTGAATTTGGGCGTGATCGACGACAAGAGGATCCAATAGAACGGGAGCAGGATGATCGCCAGGAAGGCGAGCACGCCCAGGTAGAGCATGGCCTTGCTCACCCAGCGTGGCACGCGTGCCCCCGGTCCTTTGGAGCGGCGCGGCTCGCCGCCCACCACGTCAATCTGCGGCATGGCGCAAACCTCATCTGTGTAGTCACGGCTGGCTGGGCGCCAACGACCTTCCCAGGCGCCTTACCAGCCGGTGGAACCTGGCGTTGCCCTCAAAACATCACTTCGACCCGCCGGTAGAGCAAAAGGCCCAGCCCCCCCATCACAAAGACCACGGCAAACAGGGCCAGGCTGATCGCAGAAGCGTAGCCAAAGTTCAGCCCCCCAAACGCCGCCTGGTAGATGTTGTACGCCAACACCTGGGTGGCAAAACCGGGTCCCCCGCCGGTCATGGTGTAGATGAGATCGAAGGAGGCGAGCTGCCACACGAGCATGAAGAGCCCCATCGTCGTCGCTTGCGGCAGTAGGAGGGGCAGGGTCACAGAGCGGAAGCTCTGCCAAGCATTGGCCCCGTCGACACGGGCCGCTTCGTACAGCTCGGCCGGCACGCCCTGGAGGGCAGCGAGGAAGACCAGGCCCAGGAAGGGGGTGCTCTTCCAGACGTTGGTGATGATCACCGCCGCGCGCGAGCCCCAGGAGTTGATCAACCAGGGGAAGCGCAGGCCGCTCACCCGCCAGATCAGGTCGGGAAAGATGCCATAGTCGCCGTCGAACATCCAACGGAAGCCAAGGGCACAGACCACCATGGGCATAGCCCAGGGGATCAGGTTGGCGGCCCGTGCGACGCCCCGCCCCTTGAACGGCTTATTCAACAGCGAGCCGACCGCCAGGCCCAGGACCAGCTCCAGCAGAGTTGAGATGAGCACGAACAGGATGGTGAAAGCGATGCTGCTGGTCACCGCTGCGTCGGTAGCCATGCGCTTCAAGTTCCCAAAGCCGATGAACTGGGCGGGCGGAAAAGCCGGGTTATAGTTGGTCAGAGCCAGGTAGAAGGTGTGAACGAAGGGGTAAAAGGCGGTAAAGAGGCGCAAGGCCACGGCCGGGACCAGCAACAGAACAGCTGCCAGGTAGCGCTGCCCGGCCAATGACGTACCCCGGCCCCTTCTCTTCCTGCGCCCTTGCCCGTCCATCGTCGCGCCTTTGCCTGCTGCCATCTGTGCCATCGGGTGCTTCCCATCTCCACTCTCGGTGGAGGAGGCGGTGCAGAGCGGGCACCGCCTCCTCGCAAGAGGACCAACCTCAGCCGAGCGCGGCGATGCGCTCTCGCCCGGCCTTCATCGCGTCAGCCAGCGACATCTGCTTGGTCAGGAAAAGCTGGCCGACATCGTCGACCACCGTCTCGGCATCGGACTGCTTCGGATGGTAGGGCCGCGGGACGAGGCAGCCGGCCTTGGTGTACTGGTTCATGTAGACGGGCAGGCCGGTGTTCCCCATGGCGTCGAGGATCGACTTGCGCGGCATGACGAACCAGCTCTGGCCCTTGGCCAGGGTCGGAGCGTTGGCATTGCTGGTGATCCAGGCGATTAGGTCCTTGGCCTCTTCCGGGTTGGGCGCTGCCTTGGGCACGCTCCAGCCCCAGCCACCGTACCAGGTCTTGGGGCCGGCCGGGCCGGCGGGTGGCAGGGCGATGTCGGCCCTCCCCTCCTTGTACCATGCCGTGTTGCCGCGGGCCACGTCCCAGAAGTAGGGCCATTGGCGCATCATGGCAACGGTGTCCTTCATGTAGCGGTCGTTCTGCTGGGTATAGTCCTCGGCAAGGACGGTCTCGGGCATGATCTTGTGGGTGTAGATCAGGTCATAGGCGAACTGGAACGCTTGCGCCGTGGCATCGTCGAACTTGAAGATGTCACCGCCCGTCTGGGCCGTCAGGTAGGCCAGATAGACGAAGGTGAGGCCCGGCTTCTTCATGCCTTCGGTCGTGCCCCACACCCCATCCTTAGTGAACGCCTTGCCGACGGTCACAAACTCGTCCCAGGTCTTGGGCACCGAGACCTTCTTCTCCTCGAACCAGTCCCTGCGGTACCAGAAGTAGCCGACAGCGAACTCGTGGGGCACGCGGTACCGCTTGCCATTGTAGCTGTGGAAGTAGTCCTTGTCGACGGGCGGCAGCATGCCCTCCGGAAAGTCCTTCCAGGTCTCTTGGGGGATGATGTCGTCGAGCGGCATGAGCCAGCCGGCGCGGGCAAAGGCCGGGCCGGAGACGTCATCGACCGAAAGCACGTCCACCGGGCTGGTGCCCGACTGGAACGGTGGCGCGTACTTGGTCATCATCTCCTGGCCGGTCGCCGGGCCGCTCTCGAGGGAGACCTTGTTCCCTGTCTTGGCTTCCCAGGCCGAAAGCACCGGCTTCATGGCGTCGTGGGCGAAGGCCTGGATGGCCACCACCAGGGTCTTGCCTTTCGCAGGCGCTGCAGTGGGTTTGGCTGCTGCCTGACTGGGGGCTACCGAGGCGACCGGCGTCGCCTTGGCTGCCTGGGTGGGGCTCGCCGGAGCGGGGGTCGCGTTGGGTCCGCAGGAGCCCAAGAGGCCTGCGGCCGATGCCGCTGCGAGCGAGGTGCCGGCAAACTTGAGGAAATCGCGCCGGGTCAACTTCCTCTGAGACATGGTGATCCTCCTCTTCAGTGAACACGCTTGGGCGGTGCAACACGACAAGCATCGGGGTTTGGCGTGGCTCGACCACCTCCTTTCCGGCTACAGGCCGCGCCCGGGGCTCGCGTGCCGGGCGGGGCCGAGGGGCGCCGGCGCGCTCGAGCTGCGCACGATGAGGGTGGTGTCGACGAGCACCCTCTGCGCCGGCCGATTCCAATCGGCGATACGCTCTGCCAGGAGTGCTGCGGCCACGGCAGCCATCTGCCGATGGGGCTGTTCCACCGTAGTGAGGCGAGGGTTGGTGTAGGCCGCGATCGAGATGTTATCGAACCCGACCACCGACAGGTCATCCGGCACGCGCAGGCCAGCCTCGCTGACCGCCAGCATGGCGCCGATGGCCATCGAGTCGTTGCAGGCAAAGATGGCCGTGGGCCGCTCGGGCAGCGCCAGGAGCCGCTGCGCCGCCTGGTACCCGCTCTCGAAGCTAAAGTCGCCCTCCACGATCCAGGGCTCGTACAGCTCAGCCTGCCCCTCGCTGAGCGCCTGGCGGTAGCCTGCCACGCGGTCGAGGCTGGGGATGGCCCCGGCAGGGCCGGTGATGCAGGCTATATGCCGATGGCCAAGGTCCAACAGGTGTTGCGTGGCCAACAGGCCACCGTGGACATTGCCAACGAGTACCGCGTCGATCTCCAGTTCAGGGATGGCGTAGCCAATCGCCACTACCGGGATGTGCCGTGCGACCAGCCGGTGCAGGTGCTCGTGGCTCTCCCCGGCCGCTACCAGGACCACCCCGTCCACATGGCGCTGCAGCAGCACCTCGATGTAGGCGGCTTCTTTCTCGGCGTCGCCCTGCGAATTGCAGAGCATGACGCTGTACTCGCGGCGCCAGCTCTCCTCCTCGATGCTGTGGGCCATCTCGGCGAAGAAATGGCTCGAGTTGTCGGGCACGATCACGCCCAGGGTGTGGGTGGTGTTGCGGCGCAGGCTGCGGGCCAGTGCATTAGGGCGGTAGCCGAGGGCCTCCATGGCGGCGACGACGCGGGCGCGGGTTTCCTCGCGCACAAAGCGCGTGCCATTGATCACGTGCGAGACGGTCGCAGCCGACACTCCAGCCCTCTGCGCCACATCCTCGATCGTCGGTATCGGGTTGGCCGAACGGTCCTTGCCCATGGGCTGCTCACATTCAAACGTTTACGCAAACGTTTACTTCTTCAAGTGTAGCACCAATTGCTGTCTGTGTCAATATCCCGCCCGGCGCAATCATCCGGTTTCCCTTCCCTCGCCGAGCATGCTACAATGGTACTGCCCAAGTACTATGCTCTGGAGGATGCGATGCCAACCCCCCA
>Ga0123519_10011202_pt1 | contig 13268 bp, 9 predicted proteins | sample YelNatPaOPRAMG02_FD_87396 | JGI IMG/M metagenome (GOLD analysis project Ga0123519, IMG submission 87396) | Hot spring microbial communities from Yellowstone National Park - Yellowstone National Park OP-RAMG-02 (version 2) | ecosystem: Environmental > Aquatic > Thermal springs > Hot (42-90C) ...
CATGTTCTTTGATTCAACCTGCAAAGTCTCTCCCATGTTCTCAATTTAACTCCAAATAGGTAATAGTTATACTATTATATCCAATTTATTCTTATCTTTCGCCTCAAAGCAAAAGGACTTCTTTAACTTCTACAATTAGACCCCTTTTAATCGATATAGGTTCTGCACTATCTTGCTATACTCCAAAGATTACAACTATTATAACTTATATTATAACTCAATTTCAGAGGATACTTCTATTCCACTGCTCGTTATTAAAAAGGGGTGTGTCCCCGAGTCGTGCTTGGTCATTCTCATCTTGAGAACCGAGACTGCCCTTCTAAACTCACCTTGTTTCTTCTCATAACTAAGGACTATAAATGAATCTGCTACAAATTGCTCAATACCATATCTTGTAGTCTCTCCAGATTGTGTAGTAGATTCTGTAATTAGAATTGCAGTTACTTTCGATTCCTTTAGGAAACGCACGAATCTAAACATTTCTTGTCGAAGTTCCTCGAGCGATTTGTAATATAATCCAACTGCAGTTATGGAATCTATCACTATGCGCTTCACGGGTGTTGCTGCAAGAAAGACAGTTATAAAATTCGTTAAAGTTTCAAACCCAACAAGTTTTCGCTCAAGGTCCTCTTTATAGCCTACACCCTCCCTTGCCATTCCTCCAAGATCAACTACAAAGAGTTTGCCTGCATCTTCGTATTTTGGAATGTTCATTCCATAACATGCCATTGCTTTTAGCAGATTTTCTTTCGATTCTTCGAGTGAGATGTATAATCCGGCTTGATTATATTCTTTTATACCATTGTATAGAAATGACATTGAAAATAAAGATTTTGCACCCCCTGCAGGACCTGATACCACATTTACGCTCCCTTCAGGAAAACCACCTTCGATAAGGTCGTCCAAGCCTGGAATCCCAGTTGGCACTCTCTTTATTGAGACCTGCATCTTCTCTTTAGACATAATCCCACATCCATGCAACTTTTTCGTATATGTACCGATATGTTTTAACAGCCATATAACGTTTGATACTATTAACCTTTGGATGACACTTTGAATGCTTTCTTCTTGGATTGCCAGCCAAGAAAAACTTATGAATGATAACATGTATATTGATAACACAAATAGGTGAGTTTTATGTACCCCACTTCCAAGCCTATACATAAGCAATCGCATTTCCCTCGTGCAGAACTTTTTGTAAAGATATCTGCCTTTCTGTTACTCTTAGTCATAACAACACCAAATACAATATCATCCAATACTACACAAACAAGACAAATAAATGATATATCCGTTAATTCAGTAGGTCCAATGGTTTCTGGAGGATATTATCAATCAGGCAATTATGCAATCTTTGCAAATCTTTCGAATTCAGGAAATGTAGATAAAAATGTCGAGGTTTCCTTGTCTATAATTAGCGAAACTTTTTCTCTTGTATTTTCAGATTCTGTAACGATAACTATCCCTGCAGGTGGGCACACATATGCTAATTTTGCAGCATGGAGCGCATCCGATGGAAATTATTTTTTGAATGTTTCTGTACCTAACGATTTGATTCTTACAAATAATTACATAAACTACTCATTTACAATCTACACACCAATTTACGATAATGACCTACGCATATCTGCAAGACCTAATGCCACTCAACCTGCTGTCCAAACTAATATCACAGTCGAAATAACAAATTTGGGTAATCTTCCTGCTTCGAATTTCAAGGTAAATCTAACATCTTACATCTCGGATTCTCCCGTATTATTAGAAGATAGCGGCATTCCAGGTGCAGTATCTTGGTCTTTTGAAGACTTAACGAATAGAACAAGCAATTGGAAAAAATGGACTTCGCCAGTTCACTCAGGAACTTATTCTTACGCCTCAAAATTAAGCACCACATCATATGGGAACAACAACGACGATTCTTTTATCTCGCCCGAAATAGATTTAGCAGGAACTACATCTCCAAAACTTACTTTTTGGCATACCTATTCGACTGAAAATGGCCATGATGGAGGATACATCCAAGTAAAAGATGCGCTCGGAGAATGGGTCCAAATCACACCTATTGGAGGATACAATTCAGTTTCGGGCACGACAAATCACTATACGCCTGATAACACGCCTGTATTCGGTGGCGATTCTGGGGGATGGGTCCAAGCCGAATTCCCACTCTCTGCATACATCGGATTGAAAATCTCCTTTAGGTTTGTTTTTACCTCTGACGATGCAGGAGTAAGTGGATATTCAGGTTGGTTTATCGACGATATAAATGTATCTGATGGAGAAAATGTAATCTTTTTCGACGATGCAGAAGGAACTATGAAGTTCACACCGTGCTATCTTCCAACTGGTAATTTCTGGCATATCGAACAGAATTCATACACTTCTTCACCGGCTTGGGTATGTTCTGATTCCACGGGGAACTATCGTAATCTTACCGAACAAAGTCTTCTTTCACCGCCTTTGAACTTATCGAACTTTATCTATGCAGAACTTTCGTTTGACCATAGATGCGATGTGCTTTCGGGAGACCATGGCTCTGTCCAAGTTTCATCGAATGGAGGAACTACCTGGACTGAAATTCTAAATGTTACTGATGTTCTTTCCTGGACACATGTATCTCTTAACCTTTTGCCTTACATTTCTTCAAATGTGCGTATTAGATTCAAATTCCATTCTTCTACCTCAGGCTCTACTTACGGTTGGCTAATAGACAACATTCGTGTTAATGGAACTCGATTTGTAACCATCTCTTCAGAAAGCAAAACATCTCCGGGTCCACTTAATCCATCAGAGATTACCACAATCAATTTTACATTTGTTCCACCATTCGAGGATACCATCCAATTTACCGCACAGGTCATATTACCAGGCGATTCAAACTCTCAAAATGATTTTGCTAATTTTTCAATAAAATTCATAAACATAATGGATTTTGCAGTTACTCGACTTTCACTAAACACTCCTACCTACCCCTGTGTGCTCATCATAGATTTTGGCTTGGGCTCAACCCCTAACTCAGGTTACGAGGAAGTTAAATCTTCTATAGAAAATGCAGGTTTACAATGCGATGTTTGGAATGTCTCCGAATATGGAGTGCCTACCTCGCATCTTCTTGATACCTACTCTATAGTAGTCTTTTCAGTCAATAAACCACTTGATAGCCAAAATGCAAGTATTGCAAGAAACCTTAAGACATACCTTTCGCATGGCGGGAGGGCTGTTATTTATGGTGCTGCATCGGCATATTATCTCTCATTGGCAGATATGGAATTGATGAGAAATTATTTCAAAGTTGAACATGTCTCGAACCTTTCAAATTCTGCAATCCTTTCTGTTAAGGATACCATAGGCGAAATAAGCGTTCCGGCATTTTTAGTTGAAAATTCCTCAACCCTTTCTATTCTTAGCCCACAAGGTATATGCTGTTTTAGACATGCAAACCTTAATTTTGCAAATGCCGCAGGAGTACAAATCGAAGGTGAAAGTTACAGATGCGTAATATTTTCTTTCGAAATTTCAAAATTGGCATCTGGTATTCGGAATGAGATATTATCGAATACAATATCTTTCCTTGGAATAACGAATGTAAGATACCCTGCAGGCTTCAATTTGAATATAAATGCCACAATAAAGAATCTTGGTAATGTGTTTGGAAGTTCACAGGTTGAGTTAATTGTCGAAAACATGCTTGGCTTGGAGGTTTATAGTGATTCTACATATATTTCCTTACTACCGTCTGAATCAGGTATCGTTCATTTCACATGGACTGTTGCAGCAGGTTCGTATGTTGTAAGAGTAATAAGTCAGTCAACCGAGCATGGAGGAAATACATTGAATAACGAACTTTCGGCGAAGATACTTGGCGGAGAAATACAAGATTTGGCGGTATCTAGCATGTATGCAGTTCCTTCAGGCTTGGATACAGGCTTGGGTTCAAGTGCAAGTTATTTTATATATGCGTCTATAACAAATGTGGGGACTGAACAGGTCGATTCCTCAAGTTTATATTGCAAAATTGTGAATTCAACAGGAGTGGAATTTTTCGAAAATTCGCAGAATATAGGAAGTTTATCGCCAAGAACCACGGCAAAGGTGTTATTCGAAGAATGGCATCCAATTACCGCAGGTCTTCTATATGCAAATGTAAATATCACATCTTCCTCTGACCAAAACGAGGCAAACAATTTTGCGGGAATTTCGATACTTATTCCACCATTAAGAGAAGTTAATATAGAATGCGCACAGCCTACAAACATAACTCACAAAGGAGGTTCTGCAATCTTCCAACTAAAATTAGAAAATAAAGGGAATGTATTTGACAGATATTCGATTTCCATAACTGGGAATTCTTCGTTCACTGTATCTTCTGATAAGAATAACATAGGTCTCGATTTTGGCGCTTTTGATTTTGTAAACATCACGATATCTGTGCCTGTATCGATAGAGGCAAGAGAATACTCTTTTAAGGTCGATGTGCGTTCTCTTGACGATATTACGTATGTGAATACAACCTACCTTTTGGTAATTATAGAACATGACTTTTCGCCTGAGATATCGGGATATGTAACTCCTCAGTCTGGGGATATAGAAACAGAATTTGAATTTGTTTGCGAATATAAAGATTTTGAAAACTCTCCTCCCGAGTACGTTTGGGTAATTATCGACGATGCGAAAAGAGACATGCACCCTAAAGATGAAACCGATTTAACATATTCAGATGGTAAAACATACTTCTTAAAAACAAATTTATCTTCAGGGATACACAATTATAAATTCGAGGTATCTGATGGAATAAATGTAAATTCGACATCGACATCAACAATCCGAGTTACTAAGGATATTCTTGTAACGCTCGATTGGCTAACAATCAACGGTATAGGTTGTGGCAATGGCACCATCTTGCTTGAATCCATTACTGATGCAGGGGATGCACCCATAGATTACGTTTCCCTTGGGCTTATTGCTTTGATTTTCCAATCAAATATTGTATGGGACGAGGTAAAAATCACTGTCGATTATTCGTTGGTTAATCTAAATACAATAAACGAATCTACAATTACTCTTTTCTATTACTTGACTGATTGGACGCCTCTTTCGGGAACTCTCGATACTACAAAACACATTTACACATACATGGGTAGTTCATTGCCTAATTGTAGATACTTAGGTCTATATGCTAAGAGCGATTCAAATATTCAACCTATTGCAGATGCAGGTCCTTCGATTATCAAAGGGCTTGGAGAACCTGTTACTTTTGATGCATCATCTTCATGGGACGAACATATAGATACCTTGCAGTATTTCTGGGACTTCGGTGATGGCTCGAATGCTTCAGGCAAGATTGTAACACATACCTACCTTTCACTCGGCACATACTATGTAACCCTCAAGGTAATTGACGACGGCGGCAGGGTTTCCGTGGACGTTATAACCGTAGTAATAATTGCATACAATAAACCACCTGTTGCCGAGGCTGGAAAGAACTTCACAGTAAAAATCAGAGAAGTTGCAAAATTCGATGCCTCGCGAAGCGTTGACCCCGAAGGTGATTTTCTCAATTATACCTGGGACTTCGGTGATAAATCGATAGGTTATGGTATCATGCCCACGCATGTGTATAATTCTGTTGGAAAATTCCGTGTCAGGCTCTTTGTAACAGATGGACAGAACAATGCAACAGATTATCTTACCGTAACAGTAAATAAAGAAGAAAATAGAGTCTCAGATATCCTATTTCTCATAGGTGCCATTTTGGGATTGATATGTATCCTTGCGGTATCTGTGATAATTGGCAGAATGATACTTAAATCGAAGTCAAATAAAGAAGAGACACCTGAATTCTATCAAGGAAAACCGCAAGTGCAAATCACTCAAGGCAACAACCAGATTGCACAAGAATACGAACCTAAACCTCCAGGGCATGACCAAATGCAACAGGCTCAGCACGCCCCTGGAGGCTCGCCCGGTCCAGTAGAATATTCCTCGCCCAAGAAAGATACCGCAGAATTTGAAAAAGAAGGAGTTAAAGCACCCTCATATACCAAATCAGAAAGTGTAAAAGAATACAGTGCAGAGAACGTAGATACAGGCGATACTGGCTTGGGAAAAGAGAAAGCATCTCGCTTGGAAAAAGAGGTTCCAAGTTATAATAGCGAACCTACATTAAAAGAAAATGACAAAAAAGATGATGTGCAAAAATAATTGCAAAAATGAAGGTTAAATTGAAAATCTAAAATTCCCCTAGAAAATATATTTTTTAATATTTTTACAATTTTATGTTTGAATGTTAAGCAAGCGAGCATTTTGATGAGAATATGCAAAAAAGTTATATATAATTCAACCAATGAAAGACTGGTGATTTGATGTTCAAGCCTGCAAAGGATTGCTCGGAAGGACTGATTGCGGCTTGGAATACATTCATAACAGCATACGTTCTCTTTACCTCAATACTCCTTTTTTCTGTTATCTATTCTCATTCCACAGGCGCTGAGAATGCTAAAAACACTGACGGTTCCTATGGTGTTGAACTGTTTTGCGAAAATACTTATCGAGTGGTTCCTTTAAGGGCAGAAATTGTCTATCCCATAGTTGTAAAGAACATAGGAAATTTATCAGATAGGTTCCAGTTTACCATATCCAAATTATCCCCTACTCATGAAGAATCTAAATGGCAAACTTACGTAAACAAATGGTCAGTTGACCTTTTACCAGGCGAGGAAGGTATTGTAAACTTGAGTGTAAAGCCGACATGCACCTGCCAAGCCAATCTATACATCCTTGTAACACTTACAGCCATATCTCAAGGTAATAATAGCATCTATGCTTCCATAACTACGAATACAACAGCAGGGGATCTAGGCTTGGTCGTCGATTGCCCACATCCTACAATCCAGTCTCTTCCCGGCACTGAGTCAAATTTTACTATTTTGGTTCAAAATTCAGGGACCATAACCGAACGGTTCTTTATAGAACATGAAGGGATTCCAGAATCTTGGATTACCACGCATCTCGATTCGATTATCTTACAACCCTCCGAGATTTCGAATGTGAAACTGTCTGTTCTTACACCTTCGAATGCAACTTATGGAACTTATTCGTTTAATGTTTCTGTATATCCTGAACGTGGCTTGGAGTTAAGAAAAGAAATATCTCTTACCTTAGTTGTGGGTTATCTCGGCTTGGAACTTTCACTCGAAAACAGTTCAAAGATATTACTTGGATGCGATTTAGACTATAACATTCGAATAAAAAATACAGGTAGCATATCAGATAGATACAGGCTATCTTTTTCAAATGTGCCTGATGGTTGGATTGCTGAATTCCCTGATGGAAAGCAAGTATACTATCCCACGCTCGATAAGAACTCATCTTTAGAACTCAAAGTAAGGGTAAGAATCCCTGAAGAGGTATCTCATGGAAGGTATTCTATAAAAATCGTTGCAAATTCTACAACCCAGCCTGAAGTTAGCGATTCTCTAACTCTCACATATCCAATATATTCAGACCTTGAACTTGTAGATGCCACACTTCCTACGGGCACAATAGAAATTGGCAAAGAAGTAAAGTTATCTGCGATAGTCGCAAACAAAGGAATAGCAATTGCAGAAAATGTTACTGTAAAATTCTACGCAGAACAGTATCTTATAGGACAGCATGAACTTGGCGCACTTCTACCAGGCACAAAGATGGTTTCCACATTTAATTGGATAGTTAATAGTAGAAAAAATGAAAGCCCCTTAGAAAAAAAGTTGATTGTGTATGTTGAAGGTTCTGATGAGGTTAATGAACTTAATCTAACAAATAATCAATATGTTCATGATTTATCGATAGTAAATCCAAAGAATAAAGAGATAAATAGCGTGCAATTTTCGATTACATTGATTGCTCTTATCTTATGTGTGATATGTATACTTTTGGTAGTAGCCAAGCCAAGAATGAGAAATTCTCAAACTTTAACCCTCAATAGCGACCTCCAAAAAGATAAAAAAATAGCACACAGGAAAACGAAAAAGAATAAACCAAAGAAGAAGAAAATTAGGTAACTAAAATGAATAATTATGGAAACTAAAATCCCCAGAAGTTGCGTGCTATTTCTATTGCAAGAGAAGCGATTAGACACATCCCAATAACATACCAGGGGTCTATCTTTAAGGCAGTTTCGTCTTCTGCATCAAAATATCTAATAAGCCCTGCGGCTGAATGGAAACCCTCTGCTTTTTTGCTTTTTCCTTTTGCCATACCCTCACCAATACAAAACTAAATTACTTATGTGAGATATAAATATTTTGTGTTTCCTGTGCTCTACAATCCTCCGAATGTTTGGTTACAATACTTTTGAATAAGGAATTTGCAAAATATCATTCCTATACATAAGTTTTTTTAATTACTCCGTTGATTTCTTCTCCTGTGTTAAAAGCAGAATCCCTCTCAAAAATGTATGGAAAATCTATTGCAATAGAAAACATCACATTCTTTGCAAATGACGGCGAAATCCTTGGACTCCTTGGGGCTAATGGTGCAGGTAAAACTACAACTTTAAAAATATTTGGTGGACTTCTCAAACCCACTTCAGGAAGAGTTATCGTAGAAGGAATCGATGTCGTTCAAGAACCTATACTTGCGAAATCTAAAATTGGATATCTTCCCGAAAGCCCCTCGTTATACGAAAAACTTACAGGCTTTGACCTTCTTATGATGCTCGGAGCATTAAGAAAACTTGACCAAGGAAATGTTGAGAAAAGGATATTCGAACTTTCAAAAGTTTTAGAACTTAATTCTGCGATATATAACGAGATAAGTACTTACTCAAAAGGGATGAGACAAAAACTTGCATTTCTTACTGCAGTATTACATAACCCAGATGTGCTTATTCTCGACGAACCTACTTCAGGCTTGGACCCCCGCTCTCGAAAACTTGTTAAAAATTGGATTGTTCAACTTGGTAAACTAGGTAAAACTATACTTATGAGTACACATGTAACTGAAACTGCAGAATCTATATGCAACAAGATTGCAATCATCGACAAAGGAAGGATAGTTGCCATGGGAACTGCAGAAGAAATTTGCACAAAAACATCTACAGATACCCTTGAAGATGCATTTGTAAAACTCGTTGGAGGAACCGAATGGAAGATACAGGATATCGTGCATTAAAAAAATCGTCGGTATTAGTAGTTATAAGTTGCGAAGTGCAATCGGCTTGGAACGACTTTATGCACGCTTTTGAAAAAAATCGTTTTGTAGTAGGATGGTTCATTATTCAACTTCTTGTAGCAATTGGGATGTTCCTCTTTTTGGTAAAGCAATTAGAAAATAGAGATATACATCTTGACCCGCGTTCATTCCTTCTTCTGCTTTTCTTTGTATTCTTAATAAAATCGATGTCTGATTTTTCGACATCTACGCTAAAATCAAAGGAAATAACTCTTATCTATTCGCAACCCGTGAGCCAAACATCTGTCCTTCTTGGAAAAATAGGTGCAATCCTTTTGTTTAATATGGGTTTATTTTCTGCAGGGGCAGGTTGGACGACTGTAATTATGCTTATAGTCCCAAGGCTTAGAATTGCCGTAGAACCTGCCTTTTATGTATCATTGATATTATTGACTGCTTTAGGAACATTTGGCGGAGTTACCTATTCTATTCTCACTTCGATTCCAAACAAAAGGAAAAGGATTGTTTATTCTTTTGCATATTCGCAATTATTTACTACGATGGTCTACATTCTACAATTTACCAATATTCAGGGTATTTTCCTTGATATTTTCTTGTTTTTGATTACTATGATTGCAATCTTGATTTTAATTTCTCTTGGCAAAATTGCTATGGATGCATGGAACTTTCAAATAAGCGCAAATCCAAGCCCGCACTTACAAAATAGAATTTTTGGTTCAAGATATATAGAAAAACTCTCTTTATACATGGATAATGAAACTCGTGCTCTTTTTAAAAAAGAACTCACTCTAGACCTTAAGGAGAGAGATACCTACAGCATGCTTATCTCTCTTATCGTGATTTCCATTTCGCTTCTTTTTGTAGATTATGCAGTGATGAATACCAAGGGTTTACTTGGCCCATTCGAGAACTTTTCGTTTATACGCCCGATAATTGTAGGCTTGGGTATTTTTATGTCTTGCACAATAGGCTATTCTATGAAAACCGTCTCTTCAATCTCAAAAGAAGGACAAGCAATTTGGCTTTCAAAAACCCTCCCTGTGCGTGCAGAAAGTATAATGAAAAGCAAGGCATATTCTGCTTTAATCTTTCTACCGATAACTGTGATAGCAATTGCAATTCCAATTCCAATTTACGAATATTTTGGAGAGTGGCATGTTCTTATTTTTGCGATTTTGGGCACGATGACTATTTCGTTTACTTATACGGGAATAGGTCTTTTCATGGGTGCAAAATTTCCATCAACTTCGGGAGCACCAGATTTGGTAACCTTATATAACACTACGATAACTACACTAATTGTTGGGTTGATTTTAGAAGGAATACCATTGCGTCTAATTGCAAAAGATGTATTTGCAGGACTCTTATCTTCTGTTGTTGCATTTGGTTGGGGATTGGTCATCTTGCATAATTGTATCCATCTTGCTTCGCGTGCATTTGAGAATACTGAATTCTAAAAGATAATTTTGTGTTTTCTCGCAACATCTCGCAACATATATAACCTCAAAGTCCTTTTCAGTAAATATGCAAGGAAAACTTAATATTATCAATTCCACGCTAAGTGAGTTAAGAACATCTGTTTTCTCATCTGGTTCTGCGATAATTACAAAAGGCGGTCTAATAACAGTTTCAGACACACCCCCTGGTGTCCAGCCTGAGACTTTCGGCGCAATGTGTGCAACTGTTATGGGTGCTGCCGAAGTTGCTGTCGGCGAATTTAAAGTTCCATCTCCAGAGCAAGTTATTGTGCAATCAAAAGATGGAATCCTTGTTATCGTATCAATCGACGAAAAATATTCTCTTGCAGTGATGATAAAAAGAAGAGTAGATGAAAAATCTTTCCTTGAGATTTTAACGAAGATATCCCAAGCCGGAGCAAAACTGAAGGGGGTATTCTGATGGATAAAGATAAAGCCGTGCAAGAAATTAAGGAAATAGGCACTCAAGCAGGGTCGATTCCGAGTGAATTGTTTAAATTTTTCTCAGATGTATCCTCGAGGTCTTTACTTGTAAAGGGGGTTGCAGGGACGGGAAAAACCACATTTGCCCTCCAACTTATCGAGTCATTAAAAGATATAGAGCATTCTATATACATCACTACGCGTGTCTCAGATGAAGCATTATATTCTCAATTCAAATGGCTAAAAGAAAAAGAATGGCACGATAGACTTATTGATAGTTCGCGTGGTTTTCTTAGAGCATTAGTTGCTGAGCATGTGAATTCTGAAAAAGTCGATTCTCGTATAGAAGGCGCAAAAGCATTTCTCAAGACTGTTCATGGAACACAAGAACCGCGTACTTCGGTTGACAGAAGATTTTTACGCACTTTATTTAAAGATATATCAATAGAAGAGATAGAGAACATATACGACAGAGTGCAGGCAAAATTACCTGCTAGAAGTTTGGTTATAATAGATAGTATAGATGCCCTTGCAGAAAGATATGATGTGCCTCATGGTAAACTTCTTACCACACTTCAAAAAGACCTTGTGGAAAATTCGAATACTAGTATGGTAATAGTCTCTGAAAGGAGCACAGATACTACTCTCGATTTTTATGTAGATGGCGTCGTTACCCTTCATCAGGGTTTTGTCGAAGGAAGAAGATTCCGCGAAATGTCTATAGAAAAACTCAGAGGTCTATCAATAAAGCAAGCGCGTTATCCATACACTCTTTTAGGTGGTAAATTTAGGTATTTCCAACCTTTTGCATCGAAAGTTGAACTCATGCATAAAACGCACCAACCTATATGTGATTCGCCAGGTTCGAACTTTAAAGAGGGTTTATTCTCTACAGGAAATCATGACCTTGATGCTCTTGTTGGTGGTGGATATCCCAAAGGAGCATTCATTCTAATAGAATTAGGGGACAACGTTCCTCAACTTGGTGTTATGTACATGGTAGGACCTACAGTTGAGAATTTTCTAACCCAACATAGAGGAGTAGTAGGTGTTGCTCCAGGCGGATTATCTTCGGAAATTGTAAGAACGATATATGCGAAAGTTGCTGGCGAAGAGAACGTTAGAGAGTATGCAAGAATAATTGAAAGAAAAAGGGTCGAATCGAAGAAGAAAATACCCTCCGTTGTAAAAATAGATTCCTCGAACATAGATAGTTTCCTCGAATCTTGGATTGCAGTTGAAGATGAGTTGCATCAGAAGACAAACGCCCCTGTGCTAATTACTACCTCATGGGATACGTTAGAATACGGCTTGGACGTTTCCTCTGCTGAAAGGATTGCAACTTCTCTCATTCCAAGACATAAGACTTTAGGTTATCTGCATGTCGGGGTGATTAGACCCGGAATTAAAATTGCTCAAATGTTACGCAATATGGCAGATGTGTTAATAAAAGTCGTTTCTCTTGATGGTGCATTGATGTGTTTTGGCGAAAAACCTAGAACTGAGATTTACAATATAGACTTAGATGAGGCTTTTGAACATGCGCATCTAAAACTTACTCCAATAAACTAAAAAAATCTAATAAACTAAAAAAGGATAAAAATAAAAATTATTCTGCAAGGACATGCCTTTCCCAAACATGTTGGGGCACCTTTTCGTATATGGCGTAATCGTGCTGAATATCTTCAGTTTCTTTTCCTGTTAGAGTAGAAATAAGTTGAGCAATGCGTTCTTTCTTAAAGAACCAGTAGTAGAGCCGCCAGATTTTGCCCTTTTTTATTGCAACCTCTTCCTCTTTGATGCCTAATATCCCCTCGTCTTCTAGCATGTAGAATACATTTCTATCCGAGGGAGATAGGATATTATCAACTATACAGTCTTCGTATCCGAATAGATTGAGAAGATAATCTGCAAGGGCTCTGATGGTTTGTTCGTCCATGCCTTTTTTGCCAAGCGTGTTTCTGAGTGCAATCCTTAATTGCTTCATTGTTATTACGTCAATCAAGTTTATCCTCTCGAACATATATATTCACACTAAAAAATATTAATATTTTATGGTACAACTTTTGAATTGTAGTATCCCGAAATTACTTCCTCTCGGAGAAAAGTAAAAGTTCTCCAGAGACAATGAGGAAACTAAACAAGAAAAAAGTAAGGTGGATCATAAGAGAGCTGGAGAAGGGAGAACAATCA
>Ga0123519_10011207_pt1 | contig 13265 bp, 15 predicted proteins | sample YelNatPaOPRAMG02_FD_87396 | JGI IMG/M metagenome (GOLD analysis project Ga0123519, IMG submission 87396) | Hot spring microbial communities from Yellowstone National Park - Yellowstone National Park OP-RAMG-02 (version 2) | ecosystem: Environmental > Aquatic > Thermal springs > Hot (42-90C) ...
AAGTATTCCATCAGAACGAGCCTATGTCCGTAAACATAACAATCCAAAAAAAAGTAAATAGGGGAACGCGTATTCCGTCAGAACGCGCCTATGTCCGTAAACATAACCACCCAAAACACTGTAAATAGGAGTACACGTATTCCTTCAGAACGAGCCTATGTCCGTAAACATAACCATCCAAGAATGTATGAATAGGAGCAAACGTATTCCGTCAGAACGAGCCTATGTCCGTAAACATAACCATCCAAAAAACTGTAAATAGGAGAACGCGTATCCCGTCAGTCAGAGACCCTGTCCATAAGCACAACCATCCAGGAACGGATGGATCGATGCACGAGCGCGTCGACGCGATCGAACGGCGCGCAGCCTTCGTCGAGCACCGCGGCTCGCACGCAGCGGCGACGATGCGTGCGCATGCGCGGCAATACCGCGAGACGCTTCCTCGAAAAACGCGAGAGAGACAGAGAGACAAAGCGCTGGCTGGAGAGGAACCTCGTGCACCAGGTGTGTCCGCAACGGTTCTTGGGTAGAGACTTGGCTCAAGACGAACTTGAAGCCGATACAAAAAACGTGAATCTTGGTTTCTCGGACGAGAGTTAAGACCTCCCGGAGCAAACTCGTTGCACATTCTTATCGCCAGGCATGGAACAGTCGAGCGCATTCATTGCAACACTTGGGGCCGGACGCTCACGAGGAAGCTATGCGCTTTCGCGTCACGCTTGCGCTACAGCCGGGAACAAAAACCTGTGGCAACGAAAAAAGTCGCTTTCGATACTGGGTTTGAAAGTCGGACGGGGACGTCTCTGTCTCAGGGCGCAAACGAGTACTGGCGCCGTCTCCAACGCAACTGAAGCAACAGCTGAACGGCCTTTCAAAGTCCTCATTGCGAACCGTGGGGAAATCGCTATTCGAGCGATTCGTACCTGTCAAGAGCTGGGCATCCGAACGGTGCAGGTGCACTCCACAGCCGATACTGACTCGCTTGCGGTGCGCATGGCCGACGAGCGAATCTGCATTGGACCACCAGCGCCTCGGGAGTCGTACTTGAATATTCCGGCGATCATTTCCGCATGTGAGGTTACGGGCGCGGACGCAGTCTATCCCGGATTCGGGTTTCTGAGCGAAAACGCACGCTTCGCAGACCTTCTCGAACAGCACGAGATCACGTTCATCGGACCGAGCGCTCGGGCGATCGCGCTCATGGGCGATAAGAGCACCGCCAAAGCGACCATGCGCCAGGCCGGGGTGCCTATAGTGCCCGGCTCCGACGGTCTACTCCGTGACGTTTCCGAAGCCCGACGAGTCGCACGAGAGATTGGCTACCCGGTGATGCTCAAGGCGACCGCCGGTGGTGGCGGTCGCGGGATCCGGCTTGTTCGCTCGGAGTCTGAGCTGGAGAATGCCTACGTTACGTGTGAGCAGGAGGCGAAGGGTGCGTTTGGCAACGGCGCTCTGTATATGGAGAAGTTCATTGAATCACCTCGCCATGTTGAAATCCAGGTCATTGGAGATAGCCATGGAAATGTTATTTACCTTGGAGAACGCGATTGCTCTGTGCAACGGCGAAACCAGAAGTTGCTTGAGGAGGCACCGTCACCTGCTGTGACCCCGGAGATTCGTCAGCAAATGGGTGAGGCGGCCTGCAAAGCAGCCAAAGCCATCGGCTACTGCGGCGCGGGCACCGTGGAATACATCATGTCGAGCACCGGTGAGTTTTACTTTATGGAAATGAATACTCGAATTCAGGTTGAGCATCCTGTCACGGAAATGATTACTGGTCTGGATATTGTGGCATTGCAGATTGCGGTGGCCCGCGGCGAGCCGCTCCCGCTCCGCCAGGAGCAGGTTGGCCTCAATGGCTGGGCGATGGAAGCGCGAATCAACTGCGAGGATGCGCTCCAGGCTTTTCGGCCAATGCCTGGCGTCGTGACGAACTTTCTAGCTCCTGGTGGAAATGGTGTCCGTTGGGACGGTTGCATCTATCCGGGGTATAATATTCCGCCGTATTATGATTCTATGCTGGGCAAGCTTATCTGCTGGGCACCGACACGCGAGGCGGTGATTCGGAAGCTTCGGCGAGCGCTCGGTGAGATGCAAATTGAGGGCATCCCCAGCACCGTACCCTTCCATCTGGCGCTTCTGGACAATCCTGCTTTTCAAGAAGGAAAAACAGTATATACGAATTTCATCGAACGGGAGGGTATCCTGGACCAGCTCAAGGCTCGGGTACAAAGTGCAAGCCAGCCTTCAGGGCGAGATGCAGTGGCCGCTGTACCTGCTGCTGCTTCCAAGTGAAGCTTTGGAATAGCCCGCCGGATCGCCGACAGTACAGAATGCCACGTCGTCACCAGCGACGCAACAGCAATCACGTCACGAACACGCATCGACAGGTCAAGCGACTCGCGGAAGCGGCTCGTCGCTATCGACGTTGTGGTTAACTGGCGCTCTGTACGTGCAATTTGCTGCTGCAGCTGCTGTACGGGTGGCTTCGTATTCCCGGATACGTGCGTATCCGCTGCAGATGGTAGCGCGCGGATGCGGAGCAGGAATCACTGTCGGAGGTGCTGCAGTTTTAGAGGTAGGGACCATGAATCTAAACACAGTTCACCAAGTATGTTATTGGTGTCGGCATCCAAGAAAGCGGACACTCCTCTGCTCCAGGAAGATACTGCGTGGAATGCGAGCATCGGGAGATGCGCTCTAGTCCGGTTCGCAGTCATAACAAAAACGGGCCGCTGTTCGAAAATGGTGCTGGTACGCGTGCTGCCGCCGTCGTGCTCATGGACTGCTGAAGCGGGCGGAAGGCCCGATTTCAACGAGTCAAGCACTTTGTCGCGCATATCTTCAAGCGAACCTTTTTGGCGTATACATGTGGGTTGCGGGTACTCGGTCTCAGACGCAGCATTGCGCAACTGCATGGGCAACGACTTCGAGCTGCGGCTGGCGTCGGTACCTGGCTGCCTCCGAGGTACGCGTTCGCTCGCCAGGTGACTCAGGCGTCGCGTTCATCCCTATGAGCAGCGTCGAGAATCTCCATCTCAATAGGCTCGGTGTTGTGCACGTACGATCGAGGTGTCATCAAAATGGCCAAGCAGCTGGTAGAAAGGTCTCAAAGAAGCATTGCGAGTCATCGTGTCACCAGGTACGCCATGCGAAAGGCGCACGCTGTGCGGGACGTGTCCCCCGCAGCGTTGTTCAGAAGCGCCCTGCGGGAGCGTTCGCCTGCTCTGAGGTGCACACACCCCAGTGTGCAGTACCTCGACGACCTCGATCGAGAGTTTCCATTTAGATTGATCATACACCATCCAGTTGCACCGTATGCGCATACACGGATATCAGCTAGCGAATAGAATTCGTCACTGCGGCGCGAGACTTTGGCTACTAGCTAGTCTGGGGTGCAGACGCACTGCCCGCATCGAACGCAGCTCAGGTCGCGTCTAATCCGTGTCAAACTAGAACTGAACAGACCGTCCGACACGGGCGTATGTCGTAAAAACTAGGTCTTTCCTCAGTATCATCAACAAGAGCCTTTGCGGAACGTTCTATGACTGCTTTCTCTCCCTCCGTCTTATCTCCGACTTTAAATACACAAGTCTCTCCTTGCACCCCGGATTTGTTCGCAGCAGTCGATGGATGTTGATGACAGCGTTAAAGTCGCGATTTCAATGCTTCCAGCTGGTGTCGACGAATGCGATGCATTAGCGGGGGCTGCAATCGACGCATCGCTGGCTATGTCCATCTGATTTTTATGCAGCCTCGTTGTGCCTGTCGCAGCGCTGGCCTTTGAATCCAGCCAGGTGTTCCCAAATGTCCAGCATTTCTTCTCCTCCATGCACCGTTCCGCGGAATGTGAACACCTGCTTCATCGTTCGGTACAAGCCATAAATGGGTACAGAAGTATCCCTTCGATGCCGTGCTCCATTTCCACATCCGTAGCTACGCCCCATGACCATGGGCTTCCTCTCTGTGCGCTGATCCGCGCGTTCTCTGTCATCGGCATTCGCAAGCGCATGGCGCTCCGCTCGATACGAGCTTTGTAGAACGCGATGTTGTCCATGGTGAATCAAGTACCGGAAGGAAACCCTAGGCTGGAGAACGAGTCGAGAACTGTCGAACTGTCTACGCTTCACACGAAGCGATCGCTGCGATGACTCAAGTCGGTGTCGAAGACCCGTATCCAAGCGAACCGAAGAGACCGGACCTACCCATGGAAGCATATCCCGCCGAAGGCACCATGCTGCTATCGAGCTCCTTTTCGGTCCGATAACCACAAAAAGAGGAAAATTTTTGCTTCGAACGGGATCGACTAGGTGACGTGAAGCGCCCAGTGCGCGTTCGGCATGTGCTTGGGAACACGACGCCAAGAGACATTCTCGAGTGTATTTCCAGGTGCGTCCAGCGACGCGAACTTCTTCGTCCATGAGTTGCCATGAAACAGAAAGATCGAAAAATTCAAGAATTCCTTATTTGATCATCTTATATGTAATGCGAGGCGATGCCTGGAACCTTGTGCGTATGCGTTCGCTGGTGATATCGGTGATTTTACAAACCTTTGTTCAGTGGCGTCGCGAACCACGTACGTTCCGTTGAGGTAACGAGTCCCGGCGGCAACGCGTCGAAGCAGCCGCTCCGCTAACACGCCAATGAACCCCAAGACAAAACATGAATCCGTAAGCCCTTATTGATGCTCTTCGAGTCGCGAGACAGTACACATAAAGACTTGCAGAAAAATGAACGAAGAGCAGGAACAGAGCGAGACGTTCAGTGTCCTATTTTGTATCTGATACGGATAAACACGCGGGCTCGGCGCGCGCACTGCCTACCGTTCTTCGCGGGGCCGCGAGTCGTTGAAACGAACCAGCGATCCACAAAAGCGAGATAGGTTGTGGGTTTTTCTCCCAGGGTCTCGACTCGTTGATACGAACCCGGGATCCTCGACAGCGCGACGGTTTGCGTGCTGTTGCGTCTGCGCGTCCAGCGGTTGCGCGAAGCGCGAGCTGCACATATCCGCTCGCGGCGCATCCATTGCCAGAATCCATATCTTATCGAAAAGGACGCATTTTTACTGTTCATTTCGGATAAGCTGCATTCGTCAACATCGGTTCATCCGTCACTATCCCGTTCGTCGATCATGCTTCCAACCCAGTGATCGCCACCTTTCGAAACACCGCTCCGTCCATGATAGCACAATCTACAACATCGAATCGTTGGGGCCCTCCTCGCTCTCCGGTCGCTGCTGAGGTTGCTGTGAGTCTTTCGAGTCGTTTGATGGCAGGTCAGAGATGTTCTTCGGGTCACGAGTTCCACCGAGGGATGACAAATCCAGATCTGGTTTCCACTCGGAGGTAGCTGGGAGGTTCGGATCATTCTCCAGTTTCCAAGTGATGATTTGATCACGGATGCGCGCTGCATCATCAAATCGCTGCTCCTCGATCGCCTTGCGAATGGCGTCGCGCATCGCGTCCAACGGGAACAGTCGCCGGAGCTCGTCTCGGATGCGTGCCGCTTCCATGTAGTCCTCCCGCGCGATGCACTCCTTGAGCTCGCGCTCCAGCTTGTGCACGGCATCGGTCTTGAACGGCGAGTTGTTCCGGAAGAGAGCAAGGATTGTTTTGCTCGACATGCTTGTCTGAGGAGGGTTCAGGATCGGATCGTCGGGGCCGATGACCGGTCGAGGGTCAAACAGGCTGCGCGACTTGCGTGCGCTGGTACCCAGACTTCTGCCGCCTTCCGGATTGGCTGGGCGCACCACGTAATACTTTTCGATGGGACAGCCCGAAGAAAACAAAACCTGTCTCCGAACCCAGATAGGTACCTTGAAGCGTAACGCAAGCGCGATGGCATCCGAGGGCCGGCTGTCGATGTTCACTTCTTTGACTGCTCCCTCGGCACGCAGCCAGATCCGCGCAACGAAAGAGCCGCCCAGAACATGCGTCACGGCAACGCGAACTACGCGGATATTGCACGCTTCCAGAGCGTTCTTGGCAAGATCATGCGTACCCGGCCGCGCTGTCTTCTGACCACTGCGAACGTTTTTGATCGCTTGCGCCTCTGTGTCGCCGATGAACATGGGCAGTATGTAGGAGGGTGTGAGAAAAGGCTGAAGGACAAGCAGCCAGCAAGCGCCGTTTTCGATTAAAGTGAGCACACGCGCCTCCAGAAAGTCCTGGTCGTATTCGGGTAGCCACTTGGGGTCGTCGAAGTTGGGCGGGCGACTAGCCTCCTCGTGCGGTGCTGCCATGTACAGGACTCCCGTCCGCGCGTGTTGCCCCCTGTGTAACCTTTGGGTTCCACGCGCCCAGCCTAGGCGCGAACGAGTTGGTGTCACGAAACGGTGCAGGCAGCTGCCGCACATTGGCAGCGACCACAGGGGAGCCTGCCACCCTCGTAGGTGCGCATCTACGCGTGTTGCCGACAAACGCTCCCGAGATCCTCCGGAAAGACCACCAGTCGCGCTAACAGAGCGTAGGAGTGTCACGCTTGTGAATGTAAGTTGAGAGGCGAACATAGCTCCGCTCGTATGATGTAGCGGTTGCAGCGCGGGCTACAGCACAGGCAGCCACAACTGACGTGCGCAGCGCGCCTGGGCCCGCCTCCCGCGCCAGTTGAACGATCTCGGTAAAATCTCCGCAGCGCATGCATGCGTGTTCGCGAATGCATGCGTGTGCGAGCGTCACGCGCGCAGCGCGGATGCGTTAGGGCATCGAGAGGATGCGATGTGCGCAACGCATCTGCGTTGGCGCCCCGCTGCGATTTTCGCGGGCAGGTTAGCATGGGATCGTCGGGGAGTATTGGGGATCCTTCATGCGAGCGAGGAGGTGCTCGATCGCGAGATTATTCATTGCGTCCGTGATTCCGCAGCATCTGTTCAAGTTTCAGTGGCCAACGTCAAAATCACGACCTGTACTTTCCTTCGGAGGTCACGCACAATTCGCGTGTGTCCCAGCTGTTACCGAGCCTGGAGTGCGTGTATGTGTGGGTGTTCGATATGGGCGGCACGGTGCTGGCCAAAGCGCTCGATCCATGAATCCCACGTATTATCATGAAGCATGGTTGCTGTCGGTACCAGATCGCTGGTATGACTGGGAAGCGACGTGTCGCGGTCGCGGTATCGGCTCGGAGTAGTCCAAGTCTGGCGGCAGTTGTGCGCTCAGTGCGGCGCCACGGGAGCGGGCACTGCGCGCCTGGAATCAGAATCCTGCTGCTCAGTCCGGGGCCCGTGCAGAGCAGATAGCTGCGGCGCATGCTTCTGGAGTATGCTTTTGATGGAAGACGACGGGCTGTCTCGTTCTCTTCGGCTCGCTGGGCAAGTGCATGTCGCAGGAGCATCAGGAGCACGCAGCGAGGCTGGTCACTATTCTCACGCCCGCGCACGATAGCTCTGGAGCATGATCGCCCTGAATGTGGTGACGCCAGCGACGACACAAACGCCCAATTCACGCCCCGTAGGTTGATGCAGAGGTCTGGTGCGCTCCTCCGGTGACCGCGGGTGTTGGACATTTGACGCGTTTAGGAAGCGTTCGACCGCAGGCGCATCCAACAATTGATATATCCATATATGTTCATATAGTTACATCTTCGTCGCCAAGGCACAGACTCGTCGCGATACGCTGGGGCGCGACGCAAGCCGTGGCGCGTTCGCGCGCACTGCCGCTGACTTTTTTCTGCGCTGCTCAACTGCGCCAAGCTCTCCATGACCAGCAGACGTAACTGGAAAGAGTAAAACAGTCGGCCAGATTAAAGCTTTCAATCATCTCTCCCTAACAAACCTTAGATTTTCAGCGCACACCAGCTGCAGCTCAATCAAAAACAATGGGCATTGCCTCGTTTTTTCGGTGGGTTGTAGCACGCTACCCCAGGGCGCTGCAGGCGGCCGTTGAGGAGGCCCCCGTCACCGATCAGGCGGCGCTCGAGAACGGGAACTACCTTGACGACAACGATTATCTTCACGTCGACGTCAGTCTACCTAATCCTAACGGAGAGGAGTTCTCGAACCTGTACTTTGATCTGAACGGCGTTGTCCATATGTGCACGCACCCCGAAGACCGCCCGCCTCCGGCAACGGAGGAGGACATGTTTCAGGACGTCTTTCGGTATATGGACCGCATTGTTGCGCTAGTTCGACCTCGTCGTCTCATCTACATCGCTATTGACGGCGTTGCGCCGCGGGCGAAAATCAACCAGCAGCGCACGCGGAGGTTTCGGGCCGCCAAGGAAGCCCGTGAGAAAACGGAGGAAGAGGAGAAGCTGCGCGCACTTTGGCGAGAGCAGGGCCTTCGCGTGCCGCCGAAGCCGAAGAAACCCTTCGATAGCAATGTCATCACACCTGGAACGCTGTTCATGGAGCGACTCGCTGTTGCGCTCCGGCGCTACATCCGTGAACGGATTCGCTCTTGTCCCGCCTGGCGTTCACTGGTCGTTATCTTAAGCGACGCCAGTGTTCCCGGCGAAGGCGAGCACAAGATAGCAGAGTTCATCCGAACGCAACGAGCGCAACCGGGTTACGACCCGGAAACGCGCCACGTGCTCTACGGACTGGATGCGGACCTTATCATGCTTGCGTTGGCAACGCATGAGCCCCATTTCTTCATCCTGCGCGAGCGCATATACTTTGACTCGCGGGCCGACAAGGCTATACAGGCTGTAAAGGCAATGAACGCACAACAGACGCCAGCGGGCGATCGTATTGATCACAAGACCGGGACGTCGGCTGGGCCTGGTCTTCCATTGCCAGAGCGGCCGTTTGACTTTTTCCGTATCGATCGTTTACGAGAGTACCTGCAAGCCGAGTTTCGGGACGCACTGCAGCATGACGCTGTGCGGCAACCTCGTGAGCCGCTTGACGTCGAAATCGCTCTCGACGACTTCGTGTTTCTGTGCTTCTTCGTGGGCAACGATTTCCTACCGCATTTACCTTCGTTGGAGATTCGTGAGGGTGCAATCGACTTCCTCCTCGAGGTATACAAGTATAAGTTTCAGCGGATTGGTCATCTCACGGATGGACACGGTGGCATCCATTTCGATCGAGTTCGCGAGTTGCTTCGGGATGTTGCGCATGTAGAGGACAGCGTCTTTCGGGAGCGGGCTCGCGCCGCTGGCGAGCCCCCGACGCCGGTGTCACAGCATGCTGCGGTCGTGTCGGGAGCTTCCACGGCAGCTGCGCGGACCCATACGGTTCCGGAAGTGAGCGCCAAGAAAGAAAGCGTTTCCGCGTCTACCCTGAGCATCAAGGCAGATGCAGAGACACCGCCGTCTCCTGGTGTGCACGTAGACGAACTCGACGCAGGTGTCTCTGCGCCGCATCGACAGAAGCGACATGCGTCAGAACAACATCAGAAACGAGCTGCAACAGAGGCCGATCCTGGCCTGGGACTTGTACCTCTGCCCCGCAAACACGTTAAAGAGAACAGGGCAACTAGTTTGCGCGACTGGAAGCAGCTCGAGCATCATCGATCGGAAGCGCCTGTCTCGAACGAAATCGACAAGATCGAAGCGGAGTCCTCGCGCATCACTGCTGCTGGCGGGGATGCCGAACAGGCACTACAAGCACATTGCGAGCAGGTGCTCGCGTCCGTTGCAGCACCCGTTGAACCATCTGCTCGAGACGATGACAACGATCACGATGACGATGGTGTTGATGGGACTAGAACAGCAGCAGCTGCTGCAGCTGAAAGCACGGGAGACAGCAACAGAAAGCGCGCTGACGGTGTCCGAGGGAAACGACGACGAATCGTCGAAGAGGACTCGGAGGACGCATCTCCGCTGGGGCACGGAACGCGCCAAACGAGCACCCTCTCGCCCTCTGCAAGCACTGACCAGTGCTTGGCGTGCCCAGATGACGCAAACGCCACAGACACGATTCGCACCGCACTCGGAGATCATAGCAAAACAAGCAAGAAGAGCGGCGAGGGTGTCGATGCGAGCCTCGCGACGGGTCGGTTAGCAGCGGCGGAGGCGAACACTGCAGCATCGCTGGAGACAGCGACACTGCCGGCTACCGCCGAGAGGCATCAGTCGGTAACCGAGGCGTCCACCGAGACGCTCAGCGTTCCCGAAACTTTTGGTGAAGCGCCCGAATCGGACGATACTGATGATGATGATAATGAGGATGATGTTCTCGACGAGGTCCTCGATCATTACACCGACGCTGCAGGTCGACAATTTGAACACATCCTGCGCGAGCGTCTCAAACAGCGACAAACGCGACCACCAACGGAAGAGGATCCTGTCCGATTCCACTTGCCTGGTTGGAGAGAGCGCTACTATCAGAGCAAATTTCCGCGTTGGCCGCCGCTTGACACCGAGGCCGGAGCCCAGGCGCTGCAGCGTCTCTGTCGTGCTTATTACGAAGGACTCTTGTGGGTATATCGTTATTACTATGCGGGATGTCCCTCATGGGGCTGGTTCTACCTCTATCATTATGCACCACTCGCGAGCGATCTCGCCCAATGCTGCGTAGACCAGAAGGATATCGTGTTTGAGCGCGGTGCGCCGTTCACGCCCCTGGAGCAGCTCATGGCAGTTTTGCCAGCATCAAGCGGCGCCCAGTGCCTTCCGCAGATTCTCTACGAACTCATGATCAATCCGCATTCTCCGATTATCGAGTATTACCCGACAGATTTTGCGATCGATTATAACGGTAAGAGATTCGCCTGGCAAGGGGTTGCGCTCCTGCCTTTTGTCGACGAGCAACGTCTCCGTCTGGCTATACAGAGCGTTCTCCAGGACGGTAGGGCGGCGGATCGTGAGCACGACCCCGACAAGCGGCGAATGCTCGAACGAGCCGACCCCACCAGAGCGTTCGGTACGGCGATACTGTTTGCGCATCGAGACTCGGAACTTGGTCTGCACCTTGCCCGGGTCTGGACGGATGCCACTTTGTCGCGTATCGGACTCAAACTGAACCGCAGCGTTGGCAATGGCGTCTTTGGACGGGTGCTACCTCTCAACGAGACACCAGTCGGGGATCAGCATCAGCACGAGGCACAGCGATGCGCCAGTGACTGTACACCAGACGCAAACGATGAACACCAGGAGCGCTCCGTTCTCCAAGGCATTTGGACCAATGCGAAGCATCTACCTCACGTGCCACAGCTGTTGCCTGGTTCCAAACAACCGCCGTCGGTGCTAGGCGATGCTGACTTGCAAGCGCTTTTCGCGGGCCGTGCTGGTTGGAAATGTGCTCGTTTTGGGGTTCTGGGACATGCCGCCGAAACGTGGCGCCGCAAGCGCCTTGCGGAGAGCGCGCAAACGCCAAATGTTCCAAGCGTGGACACTGGTATGCGCGCGGCGCTATCTGGTACCTGGTCCAGCGCTTGGCCCCCAGTGCCGGAGAACGGCACGACGATGACGTGGCCTTGGTCGACAGGCGCGTTTCCGCAGGCATCGGCATCGAGCTCTTCAGGTGCGGAGACTGCGTCCATGCAGTGGTGGCAGCAGCAGCAGCAGCAGCAGCAGCAGCAGCACGCCATGCCGGCGTTTGGCGCGGCTGCAAGCGCCTTGATGCCCCAGTATAATCCGTCGGGTTTCATGCCTTCGTACACGGCGGCGATGAACGGAACCATTGCATCTGGATCTGCAGGATATCCAGCAAGTCAGGATGCGATCCTGGCTGCCTACTACGGATACGGAAATCCATGGATGCCTCTGGATACGAGGACAACAACCACAAGCAACCAGGCAATGTCATCCGGATCTGTTCTACCGCTGGGCTACGGAGCGACTGTTCCAACGTACAGCGGCTGGGGCGCACCCCATGCACTGGGCGGTATCCAGGGCTCGCTGCACCAGGCGCCATACGCCTTCGCTTGGCAACCAGCAGTGGAGACGCAGACGGCTACGACGCGACGATCCCGTCCAAGACGTGGAAGGAGGCCCTCAACGAACAACGGAGGCCGGCAAGCTCCCTGAACCTGCACGTCTGCTTGTCGGGCATCGTGTCAGGCGTACCGTCAAGTGCGCACGCTACGAGCCCCTAGTCCAAGTGAATACTCGAGTTGATGCTGTAGATGCCTACATCGCATGCAGAAGGAGCCCTTCGAATATAACTGTAAACCCTGTACAGCGCCGCTCGTTTCCATGAATGATACAGAACATATGCTGGATACCACCTAGACAAGAGCTGAAGCCCGTGTGCTGCAAAGTGTTGCACTCGGTACGACCATGGTCTTTTGGTGCAACGCAGGAGCATCCGGTTGTTGTTTAGCGAGTGCTCGACACGCGTGCGGCTTTCGCACCAGTTCCCCGCTGACGTGCGGTGCTGCGCAACCCAGGGATGCGAGCACCGGAGCACTCGACTTTGCCGGCAGCTCGATGAGTCGGTATTTCAACGAAGCGCTAGCGACCCAGCGCTCTGCAGGTGCTCCTGCAGAGTCTGTGGTGGCCAAACGCGGACCAGGAACTGGTAAGGACGCTGAGCTGCAGTGTTGTGGACCTGATCTTGGTGCGGTGCGTCCGCCTCGCTTGACTCGTGTGGATGTACTCGCGAGAACGGGGCGCGTGCGTCCCCTGTGGTTAACCGTGTCACTTGCAACTCTGAGCACGTGGGAAAGCCTCAACACGTACCGGGAGTTGTGATTGTATCGCGTTTCTTCTCAGGTTTGGTTTTGCGGAACGCACCGGTGCACTCATACCGGCAGGACAACGATCGTGAAAGCGTTCCCCGGGGTGTTTTACGAAAGCTCCAGAGTTTTCCGAGTCTTGCGAAAGAGCCAGCAGCTTCCACAGCTACCAGGGTTTATCGTTTTACGTGCTGGGCTCGAGTCGTTCAGAAGCAGCCCGGGGGCTCTTTCTGCTCCCACAGCCAATCGCACTCACCGTATCGAGTGCTGAACTCTCGTCACCCAGAGACAGATTGGGAAGTTTTGCCTCACCAGGGAAGAGAGAAGAGTGTAACAAAGGCTCCAGTATGAACGTCATGGTAAACATGAACCCAAACAGACACACCTAGTCATGTGGCCCTGCAACGTTCAGTACAATACAATCAGTCAAGGCGAGCGAGTATCTGGCAGATACGAACCAGCAAAACCTGGACTCTTGAACGACGTATCGTTGTACCCTGGTGGGACCCTGGCGTCGACGCGTTTACCCTCGAACCCGAAGCCGTCTCTGTGCTGACAACTCGCAAGTCGTCCGTCGTCGATCGACTACGCAAACAATCTTTCTTTTTACGAACAGTCTGCGGAGGACTGGGGCGTTCCCCTTCGTTCACGGAGACGACGCAGTGCTTCACGGTGGTGCAGCGGGTCGCTGGGCTGCGGCGCTGC
>Ga0123519_10011208_pt1 | contig 13265 bp, 9 predicted proteins | sample YelNatPaOPRAMG02_FD_87396 | JGI IMG/M metagenome (GOLD analysis project Ga0123519, IMG submission 87396) | Hot spring microbial communities from Yellowstone National Park - Yellowstone National Park OP-RAMG-02 (version 2) | ecosystem: Environmental > Aquatic > Thermal springs > Hot (42-90C) ...
TATATTATAGCATAATTTTTTTAATTTTTAAAGTGGTTTCAACCTTTGTCATTCTCTCATTCAATTGTTCCACTTCTTTCTGTAAATTATTAATATCCTCTTTGATTTCGTGCATATCATTACTGGCTAACTTTTCTAAAGCCTGTATTCTCTTACCAAATCCATCTAAATCATCGTTTACTTTATGATTGTTTTTGGTTTTTAATAACAAATTCAATTCTTTTAACAAGAAAATAATCGCCACTATGATAGCAGTCCCTCCACCATATTGTATAAGCAATTTATAAATTTCTATGTCCATAATTTTATTTTTTAATTGGTCTGTTTAATTTTCTTAATACTTCTGGACTTACAATCTTATATCTTAAAATCTCTTTCTTGAATTGTGAGAATTCTGATTCATCCATATCTTCCTTAAAAACTCTTAATAAAGCTTCTTTCTCATCATTAGTATTAGCACTAATAAGAGCATTTATTTTAGGATCAGATTTACCTCGCTCAATAGCTATTTTTAATTTTTTCTGCAAGGATTTTGCTTTTTGTATCTCTTCCTGTCCTCGTGGATTATGTCCTAAAATTTCTTTAGTCATTTCTCTTGATAAAACAATTGGGTTCTTTTTAGTTTTCTGATATTCTTGAACATACTTATTAATAATTTTGGTTTCATCAATGTTTTCTCTGGCTTTCTTTTGTTCTATTAACCCTGTTTTCCTTCGATATCTTTCGATTTCTCCATAATCAGATACTTTAATAAATCTGCCTAATACATTGCTAATAATAGGCGATTGTAAAAATCTTTCGCCAGGAGTTTTAGTTGTTGGAGTTTGCTCTCCAGCATAAAACTTCATAAAGATATTGCCTCCTGCTTGCTCAAATTGCCATAACAAAAATGGTTTTAATGCATACCATCCACCAGCCTTAAATTGCTGGTCTGTTAATACTTGTCTGTTTCTAAAAGAATCATAAGGATTTTTACCAGAAAGGAATTGAGCAGTAGTTAAAGGAATTTCAATAGAAGGAGTTAAACTCGGAAGCTGACCACCAAATAAACTGGCAATATCACCAATATCTTGCATCACTGTTTCATCATTAGAATAGCTATTTAATAATTTCCAGAAAATAGCACCTAAAAATCTACCAGTCTCATCTGTCGGTATTCTCAGATAAACTGTTTTTGTATTTTTGGTATCTCGACCAATAGGAATAATTATATAATTAGTTAAATCGTATTCACTTACATCTTGCATCATCTTTTTAATTTTAATACCAAAAACACCTGCTAACGCAAGGAACATTAAAAGTTTAGGCAAGAATATAGATTTAGCCGTCTTCCACCAGAAGCCACTTCTTGTCTTGAAATCTATCGCAATATCGGCATCAGAAGATATCGCCTGTATAATAGCGTTAGAGAATAAGAAGATATCATTAGTCGCTGCAGTTAAATAACCCTTTTCCAAGAAATCAGGAGAACCAGCATTTCTCCTAATGAATGTTCTCATTTCATTAGGAGACATCTTATTTTCTAATTCATAATATGCTGCTACTTTAGGTAATGTCTCAACTAACTCACCAGTTTTTTTTATCCAATCAGCAATCTTTTTAATACCAGTATAAGTTAATACTTTGTCAATATTTTTATTAATAGCTGGAATTTCTTTATCAGTTTCTGCTAATCCTATTCTTTTAAGTATTGCCTGTATTTGAGCATCTTCTGTTTCTTGTCCTAACATAATATCATTCCAAGTAATCGAAAGAACTCCCTCTTTTTCTAATTTTGTAATTAATGCTTCTGCCTGTTTATCAAGTATGTTATTTTCATTAGCACCAAAAGCCCTAACTTTTGCTGGCCTAAATGCTTTAAGATATAACTTTACCATTTTACCCCAAGTTAATCCTGGTGTATTTTTCCACAATCTCATAAAATCTCGAATAAAGTTAAATGGTATCCAACCAGGATTATAGACAACGAATAATGGTCTAAATACTTTTTGATTTAATTTTTTGATAGGAGACAATACTGTCATTACTGCTTTATTTTGAGCAATAGAATCTTTATCGAGAGAAGCAGCGATGTAAGGATCAACATACTTTCCTTTTAGTTTACCGTTTTCATAATAAGTAACAAGCTTAAATTTAGAATCCCTTGATTCAATAGGAACTTTAATTCTGCCATTAAATCGTGTATCGGCATCTTTGATTTCATCGGGGAAATGCTTCTCTAACATCTTAATTGTTGCTTGTCTAACTTTCTGATTTTCAATAGCCTTAATGGTAGATATAGCTTTTAATATCAATGAATTAGCTGGATTATTGATATCTTTTAAGGTTCCTACCTGTGATTTAGTTCTCCAATTAACATAATTATCCATATATTCCACCACCTGAAAAGGAACATACTTGCTATTCCCATTAATAATATCAAACATATCACTGCTATATAATCCAACATCATAAGCTTCTTTAGCTAAATCTTTAAGGAATTGCCTAAACTTATCAGCATTTTTCTCTAAAATAGGATATCTATCACCCAATGTTTCTTTAATATTATTTCTTAATTCTTCTGCCGCCTGCGGTGTTATACCTTTTGGATTAGCAAATTCGCTTCTATCACCATCTATAATTCTTTCATAATAAAGGAATTCTCCAAAAGTTTTCCAATCAATATTATGGTTGAATAAGTCCTTCATTATTGGTTGAACATTGGTATCAATTTCTGCTTTAATACGCCCAGCTAAATAATTTCTACCAGATAATAAATATTCTGGATTTTCATCATCAGAAATATAAACCCCCTTCTTTCGTAATTCATTAACTTTATTATATACAGGCTGATTAATACTTTTTACACTATAGGTAAAGTAATTCCAAAAATCACGAAATCTTAATTTCTTTTCTTGTTCTTTTATCTTTTGTAATTCTTCTGCTTTATAATCAGCTTCATCAAACATCTGCTGAATTCTTTGTCTCCTTAATTGTATAAGAGTTTCTCTATCGTGAGATAAAATTTCCTGTAAATCAAAATACGCTTTTTTAACATCAGGTTTTTGATCTAAATAATCAAAGAATGAATAATAAAAATTAGGAGCCATTTCCTCCAATGTTCCAGGACTATTAAATAATACTGAAATAGCATCAGCATATAATTCCCTTGCACTATTTCTGTAATTAGCAAAACTTTTAGGAACATTATTTTCATCCCAAGGTCTCCAGTATTTACTAACTGCTTTTAATTCTTCTCTGATCTCTTTATTTGTTATCTCTACGCTTCCATATTGATTTTTTAAGAAATGTTGTAATGTTAATAAACTACCAAGTAAATTTCCTCGTTTTAATGTTCTTTCTGGTAAATAATCAATTAGATGCCCAATTTCGTGAGCTAATGCTTTAGCCAACTGTTCTTCATTACCTTTCCTAAATAAATCTGCAGTAAGTTTAATTCTACCACTATTTATTGCAACGAATTTACCTAATGCTTTACCTAATGACCTTTTTATTTCTGGAACATTGCCTTTTGTTAATTCCGTAGCCAATTCTACCAACTCTGGAAATTCTATTGGTCTTATTGAATTAAGATGTCCAATTTTTATTTCAGTATTATCGGCAAACCTACCTATTGAAGCCATTCCACTTGGAGCTTTTAATTCATTTTCTTGCATTTCAGTTATTACCATAGGATTTTTTGCATCGTTCAATCTAATTTGAGCATATTCAGAATCCATGTTCTTAAGTATATCTTCCAAGAAATTCTTCTTAAAGGCAATAATTTTATCTTGGGTAGTATCAGTATCGTCAGATAATATTGGCATTACTAAATTAGCATCCTGATTTTCATCAACAACACTTGGGTTTTGTATAGTTATTGGTATTGAATCTTTAAAAATAGCATCATTATCTGTTTTACTTGTTATATTAAGTATTTTATTCTGAGGATCCAATTCAAACCTAACTTCGTTTAGTTTGTTTTTTGGAACCTGTTTTATTATTGATAGTAATTGTTCACGATTTACTGCAAACTGATGTTTCACTTCTTTGGGAAAAACTGACTTATATTCAGGAAATTTTTCCTCTATTAATCTTGTTAGTATTTCAAAATTTCCAGATGATAATTTGGCTGATCTTTTATCAGAGGACACAGCTATGGATACATTATCTGGATTTACAGATTTTAATGTTTTTAATATTGCTTTAACTGAATCTTCAGGAATAATAATCTTAAAATCTTGAGAAACATGAGCGGGTAAATATATTTGAGATAATCTAAAACTATCCGTACCAGTCATTAATAATTTATTATCCTCATTTGTAAGCAACACTCCGCTCAAACTGGGACGCCTCTCGTCTTTATCAACAGCATAAACGGTTTTACTGAACCCTTTTATTAAGTCATCCGATGAAACTGTTACACTGGGTGATTCTTGTATATCTGGAAGTACAGGATAATCTTCAAAAGGAATGCCATCCACTAACAATTTTCCTACTTGTACCTTATTATTCTTTTCATCAATAATTTTTATATCATTGATATTTTGCCCCTTTAGTGTATCAGCATTTAATACCACCTTACCAATATTCTTATCTGTTTTATAAACAATAGCCTTATCTAAATCAGTAGCCATTATCTTATTGCCATCAATAGCAATATTTTTTAGAATCTCCAAAGAACTACGAGGAGCTGTAAATGGTCTAACAATATCAAATATTTTATTATCAAGATTTTTGTTGCGTATAAATTTTGTTGTTGTTTTTAATACTTTAGCAGGAGTTGTTTTTATTTCTTCTGTTGGTTTAACTTCTGATTTAACTTCTGTTATTCCTTTAGTGGCTTGGTTGTAGAAGTCCGCAAAAGTATTCGCTTGTTTTGTAATCTTCTCTAATAATTCCACTCTTGGTTGCCAATTTTTTATTTCACTCTTTGCATAATCAATACGCCCTAAAATAGTTTTACGGGATAAACTCAAAGGAGCTATCCCAACATATTTTAATGCTTCCTGATATTGTGTTAATTCGTTTTGAGCATTTGTTAAGTTTTTTCTATAATCTTTTAATACATCTTGTAAATTCTTATTGGGTTGTGCGTAAATGCGATATTTGTTAGCCGCAAATTTTGCAAACTCCTCCGCACTTGAATATTTCCTTGCCTCTTCTGCTAATGATTCAAGATCTTTCTGGATTGGCTTGGTTTCAGATTTAGGAACTTCTGGCGTCCCTTTAGTGGCTTGATTGTAGAAATCAGTAAGTTTAGATTTAATAGCTTGATAATACTTCAATTCTGTTTTTGATAATGGAATATTATTTCCTGATATATTAATTACTGGAATTTCTTGACCTTTTTCCAATAGTTTAGTAGTTGGTAACTCTTTTGTTATTAATTTTGCTTCTGGATTTAATGCCATATCCTCAATGGCTGTTTTTCGTAACCATCGGTCATAAACCCTACGAGATGGCATCCTTGTAAATAATTCTTGCTGTTCATTTGGGCTTAAAGTTTTAAATACATTCTCCAAAATTGGAGATGACGGTTCTTCTTTTGTAAATGAAATATCAATCTTATTTTTTATATGAGAAATAAATTCTTCTGCACTCTTATATTTTCTCGCCTCCTCTGCTAATGGTTCAAGTTCTTTAGGAATAGATTGTGTTTCTTGAGTTTTCTGTGGTTGTTGTGTTTCTGGAGCCTGTGATTGATTTATTGGTGTTATGGGTTTTACTTCTGGAGTCACTGGTTTAGCTTCTGGTTTAACTTTCTCCCCAATATTTACTTTAGGAATTTGTCCTAATTTAGATAATTCAGGAGCAATAGGAGAAATAGGAGTAACTAAACTTGATGGGAAATTCTGAATTTCATCTATTATAGTATTAGAGGGAACAGTATGTCCCAATTGTAAATCTATCCTTGTAATAATATCAGGATATTTAATTTGGAATTCTTGCACCTGCGGATTTGGTTCTAATAACTTCAAATCCATTATAGGCACCTTACCACTTGTTTCAGCGAGATGTTCTATTAAGAATTTTTCTGAAGGATTTAATATCTCTGAAAGACTTCTTTCTTGTCCAATTGGTTTTATACCAGTTGATTGCTCTTGGGGATGAATTTGAATACCCTCCTTTAATTCAAGAGCATTTTTAATACCAGGAAAATATTCTTTTCCCTCTTCTATTCTACCTGTATCTGGATTAACAATCTTAATTTGATTATCTTTAATAATATAATCAACATCATTATGTAATCCAATTTCGGCTACTATCTTATCTCTTGCACTTGCATATAAATCTCCTATTGGAGTTCCTCTGTTAACTATGGCTTGATAATTTAATCTACCTAACAGATTAGCAACCTCTTCCCCATATTTATTCACATTGAGATAATGTCCAACATCATCTAAATAAATCTGTTCATAACTACGGGTTAATCCTTTAGTAGTTAATGCCTGAAAAGCCCCAGTTAAAATAGCATTAGTAGCAATAGAAGGAATATCTTCTTTAGTTATTTGTTTATTTTTAACAAGCGTTTCAAAGGATGCCCAAACAGCTCCAGTTGCTACACCCCCAGTTATTCTTAAAGGATATGTTGGTAATATAGTAGGAAAAGTTGCTGCGAGTCCCCATCCACCACCTTTTAAAGTCTGACTTATCAGTTTAGTAGGACTAAATTCCCCTTTATCTATCTGATCAGTTGCTTCTTTAAGAAAGTTTAATCCTCCAAACATTCCTACTGCTCTTGGGGCTTGGCTCAAATAACGCAATATAGTCGCCCCATATCTTGGATTTGTAAGGAGAAATAGTTTAATAGGTTCTGGAGCGTTTTTTAAAATGCTTGATTTAATAGCTTCTGCAGGATTTGGCAATATGGCATTAGCGAGTATCATATTACCTAAATCTCCAGCAAGACCACTCAATTCTTTAGCAACAGGATGTGCTTCTAATGCCTCCTTAGCTCCAACTTTTTCCATTGCTCTCTGCTCTTCCATTATTCCAAACACTGCTGGATTAGTTAATTCTATTCCTGTTTTAACCAGAGGAGATAATTTATTTAATCTCTCTGTGATATGGAAATGATGATCGAGAGCATTTATTATTTTTGTAGGAAGAAAAGTCTGTTCTATACCATAAATAGCCGTCCCCAGTCCTTTTGTCCAATCCATTAACGATGTTTCTTTCAATTGTTTTCCTAATTCAGAAAAGATGTATTTCGGTTCTGCACCAGCGATAGTAAATTTTTCTGTTGGTGTTGTCTCATAAGATTTCTGCTTTTCTAAAGTTACACTTGGTGTTGTTTCAGGTGTGCTTGAAACTGTAGTCGTTGTCGGAGATGTAATTTGATTTGTCTGTGGTTGTAAGTTATTAACTGGTGCTGAAATCGGTTCTTGAGGGGTTATTAAACCATACTTCACCTTCCAGTTTTGTTGTGAATTAGAAACATTGCCATTATCTGTTGATGGCTGAACATTATTATCACTTGATGGCGATACAAGACCATATTTCACTTTCCAATCCATATGTTTTAAATTAGTATGGTGGTTTAAGATATTGTTTAACTTCTACTGGAACATCTGGATCTTTCATAACCTGTAAATACATTGCCATTGGATCGTCTGAACTTTCAATCACAGCCTGTAAAGCATTAGCATCTGCTTTATCTTGAGCTTCGTGTGATTTACCAGAATTTAACCATTGAACATAAGTCTTACCAGTTCCTTTTTCTCCTCCTGCTAATAACCATTCTTGATAAGAAGATGGATAAGTAGTTTTCGGTGTCGTTCTTTCTTTAACATATTCAGCATAAGTTTTACCAGTTCCTTTTTGTCCACCAGCTAACATCCATTCTTTATAAGTTTCTGGGCTATTTTCTGGCCATTGAGATTTAGGAATATTGTTCTTAATTAAGTAATCTAATTCTTTCTGCTGTAATTCTCGTTTAGATTGTGCTTCTTTATATTTAGCATCAACTAACATTTTAACCTTATCTAATTCAGCATTATATTGAGTTGTTAGATTATCAATATCTTTTTGTGCTATATCATAAAGTTTTTTGATTTGCCCAACTCTTCCAGATTCACTATACCAAGGATTTTCATTTATCTTACCTTCTGCAGAATACAATTGAGATTTTGTATCAGCAATTTTCTTTTCTAATTCAGGCAATTTGCTATTTTTATATACTTCATCCCAAATATCTTGAAAAGATTTTTCTGGCATTTGAAAAGCAGTAGTTTCTAATTCTTTAATTCTTTGTGGTGTTATTAAATTCTTTACTTCTTCGGGACTTGAAGCATTCAAAACCCAGTCAGGAATTTGAGAAGTTGAAGTTGCTCCTGGATAATTTGCTAACCAAACTTTTGCTTTTTCTAATTTTCCAGTAGCTTCTTCTAATTGCTGTTTTAATTTATTAAGTTCATCCTGTTTTTGTTGCTGTTCAGAAGTAATAATCGGGGTATTAGAATATATCTGATTACCAGCAAATTGATTTACTGATGCAGTATAATACTGCTGATTTCCAGCAGGTGGTGCTGGCAATATTGTTCCTACTTTCAATTTAGTAGGATCTCCTGTATAACCAGATAATTGTTTCCAGTTCGACCCATAAATGCCATAAAGAGTATCTCCTGGTTCTATTTGTATTTGGTTTTGATTAATGTATTTCATATTATTTTATTTAAAAAAATCATGGACATCAAAAAATGGCCTATCTTTACTTTGATAACCTGCTTGTTCTTCACTAATTCTTGCCCATAATTCTTCTAAAATCAATTTAGCTTCATCTCTTTCAACTGCTGCTTGTTGATAATTTCCAGCTTTTTGTAAAGCAATCATTAAAGCTCTTTTAATAATTGCTTCTTCACCAGCTTCATCTCCTTCAGCAAAAGGAGTTGTATCTGTATCATTTACTAATAAAGCAGGTTTTTCTTGTCCCCAAACGCATATTTCTCGACCATCTACAGGCACCTTTGGATTGATAAAGTATTGCCTTCTAAAATCACTAAAAATTTTATCTGTTCCATTAGGATTCTCTTGAATGTATTTCATAAAATCCTCATATCTGATTTTTTGATAATCAGCCATTGTTCCATCTTCTTGTTCTATTTGCAACAATCGAATACTATCAGATCTAAAACTATCAGGATAATCATAATATAAAGCACCAGCTCTACTTGTAGTATATTTAGCTTTTTCTGTAAATGGCCAGAATTTATAATTACAAGCCCATCTATTGGCTTCATTAAGCCAATTTTTTATCATATCCAATGTCCAAAAAGTATTATCGCTTGTAATACTTAATCTGTTTTGTAATTCTGTTTGTAATTCTTTAAAAGTCATATGTTTATGTTTCTTTAGGGGTTTGTTTTTGCTTTATTATACCATATTTTAAATCAATTTCATAATCTTTATTCATATCTACTCCATATTTTGGCAAAAGATTTTTTATATAAATTTGAGTTTGAAGTTTTAATGCTTCAACTATCAAAAGATGTTGATTTATCAATTCACCTCTTTTTCTCAATTCTTCTAAATCATTAGGATCTAATTTTTTATTAAGCATATTAATGAATATTTTATTTATTGTTTTATTTTTGATTGTTCTGTGCTTTATTATTGTAATTTATAATATTTTTAATAAGTTTCTTTATTATTTCTTTGTATTTTTTCTTTTTATCATCACAGCCACTACAAGGTTGAGCAGACATATCTTCTGAATTATTTTGTCGATTAGAATACGATCCACCACCTCCACTTAATTTTGCTTGATTTATATTCATAAAATTTATGATATATTTCTGCATGCGAATATATTATTATAATTTGGTGTTCCTGTATAAAAAAGCCAATTATTTTCTACCCAAAGATAACCAATATTTGTTCCTTGTGGTTTATAATTTGTTACCACAGGAATAGCATCTGCTCTTTTAATATTACCAGCCCAACCAACATAATTTATATAATTACCATCAATCCATAAATATCCAGGAGTTCCACTACCTGATGGAGTATCATAAACATTAACAGTTCTTTTATATCCTCTTTCATCTATAAAACAAATATTATTGTATTCTATCCAAATATATCCTGGTGTACCACTTCCTTGTGGCATACCAGTTATAGAGAAATATATAGTTGATGTATATGAGACATCCCCAGTCACAGTAGCAACTACTTTATAAATATTTGTTCCATTTTTAATAATTTCTCCTGGATAATCTCTTGTGGCTGGTGTCCATCCAATATAGCTATATACCACCCAAGTATTGCAATATGTTCCAATACACACATATCTTTGATTTGGTGCAATATATTGAAAAATCTGAACCCAATTATTTCCTTCCTGTCTATACCATGTAAGTGTAGTAGAAATAGTTTTATCCTCTCCTTGAACTTCATGTATATTAACAAAAGCAAAAGCAACCTCATGACTCTCACTTATAGAACTTACATCAAAAGTGGTTGTTTCGCCTAAAATTGTCATTGCTCCTGAATTTGATCCAAATCCCGAAGGTGGAGTTGAACCAAAAGGTTGCCCAAATGCATACCATGTATTTCCACTTGCATCTTGTGCCCCCTTTCCTAATCTAAGTTCTATTGTCATAATGTTGATAATTTTTATTGATAACGATTTGCACCTACTGGTACTCGAAGATAACCATCTGAAGCATTTAATATTTTATTGCTTATCATTGTTAATCCTCCAACAGAAATATAAGCAATTGTCGACCCAGCTATTTGAAATAAAGTTGCATAATATGTGCTATTTGTATTTAAAATTAAATTGTTTCCATATTCTGCTTCTATCCAAAAGTTAGCTTGTCCAGAACCATCTCCGAATATTCTACCAACATTGGCTCCATTTGAGTTAAATACTCCTATATAATTACTGGACGATAATTCCACTCTTTGTCCTGCTGATGCTGTTCTAATTAGTCCTCCCGTAATAGTAACACCTGTTAAATTACCTGATGTAATAGTTCCAAATGTTCCAGAAGCTGCTACTAAAGTTCCAGCAAAAGTTGCATTTCCCAAACTATCAATTGCAAATGTTGTTGCTCCTCCTTTCTTTCCCAGAATTCCAGTAGGTGAAATCCAAATTCCATTATTATTATCTGTAATCATCTTAATTGCTCCAAAAGTCCCAAATGTGAAATCTCCTAAAATCTGTTTAGTTTGAGTATTTAATGTTGAATTGATCAAATCAGTAATCACTTGTCCTTGGTCATTGATAGCAGTATTCAACTTTTGACCCTCTTTACTATTTATCTCTGATAAACTTTCAGGAGTATAAGTAAGATTCTCATAATTAATGAGTTTAGGAAATTCTATATCCTGCTTCCATTCGTTTTCATATACTTCTTTTGTTTCTGGCATACTATTTGAAATTAAATGCACTATTAATTGATATTATTTCTGGTGTATTATTACCAGAAGGATATAATTCGACCCTAACTTCATAAATATATCCTTCATTACCAGTATTAAAAATAGCTTCTGTTGCTCCTGCAATGTTAAATACTTCTGAACCATCTCCTAATGTTGCTTTTATCCAATCTCCTTTTTTATCAACTTTATATTTAACTTTAACTGAACATCCTGCTGGCAATGGTTTCATTACTAATTTTACTTGAGTAAAAATCTTTTTTCTTTCGGGACTTTCAGCATCAAATTCCAATGATTCATAAATAGCATTAGCTTTATTATTAATATCCACTACATCTACTCCATAAGTTGTGCCACTCTTCCAAGATGCTAATAAATCACTACCAACCATCTTTACTGCTCCAATTCTATCTACACTTGAAGGAGTTAAAACATAATCCAAATTAAGAGCAAATGATCTATTCTTTTTGGTTCTACCATAAGAATAAATTCCAGGATTTGTTCCACCGTAAACTCCAAATACTGCTAAATTACCTTTATTGGTTGCTGCTCCTGGATCAACTTGACCACCACCATAAAAAGCTACAACTGGCAAAGTATTAACTAAATCAGAAAAGAATATTTCACCATTTGAGCCTGCTTGAGCAAACATTGCTTCTGTCATTACCAAAGCATTAACACCTTTTACTGGTATTTTCTTTCTCTTTTTCCACGCTAATAATAAAGTATTCCAAGCCCATAAATATCCTTCTTCTGAATTATCTGCTTTTGTTGAACCAAAAATCAAATCCTCATCATTAGAAATCAAACATTTAGTAATGTTGTTAGGAATTATTTTAACTGCTTCAGATGTAAATGAACCATCATAACCAACCATTGCTAATTTATCCTTATTACAAATGAATAATGCTCCTTGAACACCAGCAGCAACTAACATCGTATGCCAATCAGCACTTGTTAATGTAGTTTGCCAAGCAGGAACTGCATCAGACCAATCAGAAGCACCAGGAATTGGCTTTCTACCAAGTTTTGTATCAGTAGCCCAATAAAGATATCCATTCCATTCTTCTGCTCCTTTAATTTTACCATTAGGATCTGTATAAACTAAACTCCAAGTTCCATTGGGAGTTCTTTTGTATATCTTACCAGTATCTCCAAAACCATAAGCATTGCCATCTGATGAAGGAACTATAAATAAAATTAAATCTGTAACAACTGAACCAGATTCTTTTTTCATTGCTTGCTGGCAAGAAAGAGTATCTTCATTTTTATGAATATCTAAACCTTGAAGAAATTTTGCACTTCCTCTTATTCCTCTGGATGATTCATCTGAAATTCCTCCTCTAAAATTGTTAATTCTATAAATTGACATAATTATTAATCGTATTTATCGTGATAAATATCATTATGTTTTATATATTTTTCTATATAAGCATTATATTGTTTTGCAAATTTATTCCAGTATTGAGTTGGGAATATTAGTTTAACCAATGAAATTACCTTTGCTTCTAACCTTCTAAAAAATGTTTTTATCATTGTTAAACTAACAACCACATTAGATATCACTGCTAAAACAATAGGTCTTACTTTTTCTAATATTGTATGCGAAACTTCTACAACTGACAACAATTTAGAAAATCCTTTATGTAATATTGAAATTGTATTTTCTACTACTGCTAAATTTCTAAAATAACTGGCAACTTTATTTAAACTTGGAATAACTGTTTCAGTAATATGCAATTCTATGAAACGAGAAACTAATAAAGCAATCGTGCTTGCTTCTACTGTAACCATTTGCAAAGTATAGCGGAAACCCTTAAATAACTGAACTACACTATGCTCTACTACTGATAAAATACGATATAATGATTTAAATAAAGACATTACTGGAATTACTGTAA
>Ga0123519_10011211_pt1 | contig 13259 bp, 13 predicted proteins | sample YelNatPaOPRAMG02_FD_87396 | JGI IMG/M metagenome (GOLD analysis project Ga0123519, IMG submission 87396) | Hot spring microbial communities from Yellowstone National Park - Yellowstone National Park OP-RAMG-02 (version 2) | ecosystem: Environmental > Aquatic > Thermal springs > Hot (42-90C) ...
AGGAATAAAGGCAGAGGGAATGAATATTGGAGGAACAGTTGAAGTGAATGGTGTGAAGGTATCCCTTGTCCAGGCAATTCACTCATCCTATTCAGGTCATCCAATGGGAGCCATAGTGAGAATGGATGGAAAGACTATTTATCACACCGGTGACACTGGTGTCTTCTTAGACATGAAATTAATATCTGAAATATTCAATCCTGATGTAGTTTTCCTCCCAATTGACGGAAGATATAACATGGATGTTTTTCAAGCTTCAAAGGCAGTTGAACTTATGGGTAAAAGGAAGTATGTCCCAATCCATTATGACACATTCCCTATAATTCAGGCTGACCCTTTAAAATTTAAACAACTCTCAGAAAAAATTGGAGAGGTAATTGTTATAAAGCCAGGAGAGTTTGTGGAAATTTAATTTTTAAAGGCAGATGGAATGCCCTATTTGATCGATGGAGATAACCTGCTCTGGGCTTGGGATTTTGAGGGAGAGATAGAAGAGGGAAGAACTCAGCTCCTTAATGTTCTTTTAAGGTTCCAGAAAAGAAAAAAATCAAAATTCATAATTTTCTTTGATGGTCCTCTAAAGAAAAGTTTTTCCTCTACCGATAGCATGAGGATTGTCATTTCATCTGGAGGAGCTTCTGCAGATGAAATGATTATGGAATTGCTTGAGACAAAAACAGATTGCAGGAATTTAATTCTTGTTTCCTCTGACAGAGAGCTAAGATATAGGGCAAAAACTAAAAGGGCAAAGGTAATTTCATCCTCTGAATTCATAAAGATTCTCCAGAGAGTTGTAAAGAGGGGAGAAAGGGAGGAAAGGGAACAGGAGATAACACCCCTTGAAGTAAGGTTATGGGAGAATATTTTCAAAAGGAGGGAGGAAATAGGAAAAAAGTTAGGAAGGAATTTGAGAAGGAAAAATGAGAAAGGATAAATCAGAAATCAAAAAAGAAATTTCCATAATAGGAACTGGAAAAGCAGGCACATCCCTTGCTTATTCTCTAAAGAAAAAGGGCTGGAAAATCCTTTATTTATTTGACAAAGATGATTCCGCAGTTGCTGAATCACAACTAATCATCGGTGGAGGGAGAATAGAAAATAATATTGAAAAAATTATTGAAAATGGAGATTTTTTTGTCCTTTCTGTTCCTGATGGGGAGCTCAGAAAAATTACAAAAAAAATAGTTGGCTTAAACAAAAGCTTGAAGGGGAAAGTCTTCATTCAATTGAGCGGATCAGTTCCTTCTAAAATCCTTGAACCAATAAAGGAGAAGGGAGGGCACACAGGCTCTCTTCATCCCATTTTTCCTTTTTTCAAAAAGAAAGTTAAAATTCCTGAAGGGACTTTTTTTGGATGGGAAGGAGATGAAGAAGCTTTTAAAAAATGCGTTAAAATAGTTGAGGATTTGAAAGGGAAATTGGTAGAAATTAAGAAGGATAAAATTCTTTACCATTTAGGATGTTCAATAGCTTCAAATCTCTTATCAATTCTCTACTTAATGGCACTGGAGAAATCAAAGGAAGCTGGAATAGAGGAAAAAATTGCAAAAAAGTTTCTAACCTCACTTTCCTTCAATTCAATTCTTTCAGTAGAGGAAATGGGGTGGGAAGGGGTCACAGGACCTGCTGTAAGAGGTGATAAAGAAACAATTAAGAATCATCTCAAAAAACTTTCCCCCATTGAAAAAAGGATTTACAAAAACATTTTGCTATACTTCATCGAAAAGGGATATGTTAAAGAAGCAGAGGGAATTATAGAAATTTTGAAAGAAAAAGAATAAGAAATATATTCATAAACAATGCAGAATTTTGTTTCAGCTCCCCTTTCATTTAAACCTTTTCTTTAGCTCCCTTCCAATTTCCCTTTTAATCTCCCTTTCCTTTATTACCTCCTTCTTCTCCCATTTCTTTCTTCCCCTTGCAAGGGCAAGTTTCACTTTAACCTTTCCTCTGTCATTGAAGTAAATTTCAAGGGGGATTAAGGTCAATCCCCTCTCTCTAACTTTCCCATAAAGCTTTCTTATTTCATTTTTATGGAGAAGGAGTTTCCTTTCCCTCTCAGGGTCATACTTTACAAAGGAAGAGGAATAAGGGTATGGGCTTATGTGAAGATTCAAAAGAAAAACCTCACCATTCCTTACAACAGCATAGCTGTCCTTTATATTAACCATCCCCATCCTCAAGGATTTAACCTCGTTTCCAAGAAGAGAAATTCCAGCCTCTATGGTTTCAACAATATCATAGTTGGTGTATCCTTTTTTATTTGTTGCTACTACTTTCATCTTCCTTTTCTATTATCACTCTTACCTTCTCAATTTGATACCTTGACATCTCTTCAATTATAAATTTTACATTCCCAAACTTCAAAACATCAGATTTTGAAGGGATTCTCTCCATCATGGACATTATAAATCCTGCAAGGGTAACATAGCTACTCTTCTCAGGTATATCAATCCCCAATCTTTTCCTTACAGATTTTACAGATACTGAGCCCAAAACCAAATATTCCCTATCAGATATTTTCTTTATTCCTTCCTCTTCCTCATCATACTCATCCTGAATCTCTCCAACAAGTTCTTCAAGAATATCTTCAAGGGTCACAATTCCAACCATGCCTCCCCATTCATCAGTGACAATTGCCATGTGGGTCTTTCTCCTCCTCATTCCTTTAAGAACTTCCTCGGCAAAAGCTGAATCAGGAACAAAGTATGCCTCCCTTATAATCTTTTTAATTGAAAAGGAAGGGTCATTTAAGTAGTTGAGAATATCCTTTGAGTGAACTATCCCTTTGATATTGTCAAGGGAATCCTCATAAACAGGGTATCTTGAAAATTCGTTCTCTTTTATCAAATCTATTACCTCTTGAATTGGTGCGTCCATTCTTATTCCAACAACTTTAACCCTTGGAATCATTACTTCTTTTACAAGAATATGTTTTATATCAAAAACCCTTTCCAGCATCTCCTTCCTTTCTTTGGGAATCATCTCTTTCCATGGATTCTCTTTAAGGAGAAACTCAAGTTCCTCTTCCCCATCAATTTTTTGCAATGTAGAGCTTTTCTTTATAGCAAAAGCTTTCAAAAAAATCTTCGATAGATAGCTTAAAAATCGAGAAATTGGATACAAAACAAACATAAAGAATCTGAAAGGTAAGAAGTTGATTCTTGCCACCCTATCAGGATGATAGGCTGCAAAGGTTTTTGGAAAAATTTCTCCAAATATGAGAACTATAATTGTTGTAAAGATTGTTGAGTAGAGAATTGCCTCTTCATTCTTAAGTCGAAAACTTGTAAATATTAAAACAGAAACTGAGGCAAGGGCAATATTTACAAGGTTGTTTCCCACAAGGACTGTGGAAAGAAAAGACTCAGGAGAGTTTAAAATTTTATTCAGCTTTTTCGCTTTTTTATCCCCTCTTTTTTCAAGAAGTTTTATTCTCAATCTGTCTATGCTTAAAAATGCGGTTTCTGAAGCAGAAAAGAAGGAACTCAATAATAGTAGAACAATAAAGAGAAGGAATAGAATTTTCATTGGAAATTAAATGTTTTGAAGGGATTTTAAAGACTTTTTAAGGGCAATTTCAATCCTTTCATAGGCTTTCTCAAAGGTCCATTTTTTAGCTTCAGCTATCTCTGTTGCAAGAAGTTCCTTAGCTTTTTTCATCATCTCCTTCTCTCTAAAGGAAAGGGATTTCTTTCTACTAAGAAAATAAAGGTTTTTCAAAACAAAAATTAGACCTTTAGGATCTCCAGATTTCAGAAGGGCTTCATTTTCGCGATATCTACACTTCCATTCTGAATTTGGATTAACCTCCATATTCTCAATCAAAGATAAAATATGGGTTGCCTCTTTCTCAGAGATAATTTTCCTAACTCCTATCTCCTTTGCATCTGATACAGGAACAAAGACGGATGAATAATTGGAGAGCAATTTCAAATGATAAAATTTTATAAGTTTCCCTTCAAATTCTTTTTCTACAATATCCTCTATAATGCTTATACCATGAAATGGGTAAAAGACCTTTTGTCCCTTAAAAAACTCTATTGTTTCCATTAAGTTTAAATTTTAAGACATAATTACCATCAATGTCAAATGAAACTCTATCAAAGGAGACTTAAATATCAAAAGGAAATAATCTCTTAACTGGCTTACTATTTAAGCATTCCGCTTACGACCATATCAATTGCTCTTTCCTCCTCAAGCCCCCTTGCCATTAAAGTTTCTACCTGTTTTTTATCAACTCTTCCAATAGATGCTTCATGGGTAACCTTTGCAGACTCATTAAAAACATCAACAATTGGAATTGCTTTTGCTTTAGCATTTCCCTGGACAATCTCAACACAATCAACATGCCCCCAAGAATTTTCTCCCTCAGCAGTAATCTCACTTATTACCTCTGAAATAGCATCATCCTTAACCGCAATCCTGCTTTTTATAAGAGCCCTCGAATTCCTTCCAAGAAGCCTTCCTACCTCTCTTAGCCTGATTTTGTCATTCCCGAAACCATAGATTTTCGCAGTCATTTCTAAAACTGAATAATCACCTGCAGAGGCTTCATAGTCCATATCAAAGACCCCTACCCTACCCTTCAAAAGAGAGAAGTTGGTTATAAATCTGCTCCCATTCCCCAATTTTACCTTTGCCCTTGGAATCACTTCAACCCCTCCCTTTGGTCCATGATAATGGACTTCGTTGTACTCGTAATAGGCATTATCTCCTATCTTAATCTCTACATCCATACTGTGGACAATCCTTACTGCATTCGGGAAAACACAGTGAGCAAGAAGTTTTATATGGGCTCCATCTTCAACCTTCACATCCATCTCAATCTCCTGTCTTCCCTCTTCTGGAAGGATTCCAAAACACAAATGAACAGGAAAAGCTATTTTCATCCCTTCTTCCACTATAAGTTCTATCTTCACTCCTTTATCCGTTTCCAGTGGAGTTACTCTAAGCCCTTTTACAAGATGCATGCCGTAAATCTTATTCTGATGAACAACAATGTGGGCAATACTTGAATCTCTGAAAATTTCTGGCTTCCCTCCTGCTTCGGAGTAAGCCTTCAGCATGTATTCATAATCTTTTGCTACACTCATTTTTTCAAATTCTGATCCATTTCATCGGGAAAAATATGAGTTGGACAGGGAATGCATCTATTTTTAAAATAATCACAAACCTCTTCAGGCTTACCTTCCTTAATTATAAATCCAGAGCACATAAGGGAGGTTTCATCAGCTATCTCTGCAACCTCTTCTCTGTGGGTTATGAGCAAAACTGTTGTCCCTCTTCTTTTCAGCTCCTTTATCATCTCAACAATATTGTCAAGGGCAAGAATGTCAATTCCTGAGTCAGGTTCATCGAGAATTGCAAGCTTTGGCTTCATAGCAAAGACGGAGGCAAGTTCAATCCTCTTCCTTTCTCCACCGCTTAAGGTTTTATCAACAGGTCTTTTTAAGTAGTCCTTTGGCTCAAGCATAACAAGCCTCAAAGATTCCTCAAGAAGATTTTCATCCCTTTCATTCATACCAGCCAATAGGTAATCTCGAACGGTCAAACCCTCAAATCTTGCTGGCTCCTGCCAGGCAAGGGTTAACCCCATTTTTGCCCTCTTCCATATTGGATAATCTGTTATGTCCTCTCCCATAAAAATTACCCTTCCCTTCTGGGGTTTGTATCCTTCAAGACCCATTATTACACTTGCAAGGGATGATTTTCCTGCTGCATTGGTTCCGAGGATAGATTTTATCAATCCCTCTTTGACTGAAAAGGTAAGATTTCTTAGAATTTCTTTTCCGTTCAAGTTTAAAGTGAGATTCTCAACCCTTAAAATATCCATATATCTAATCAGAACTCCTTATTACAAATCCATCTTGAAAATCTAAGACAGAGTTTGAAAGTTGAGAATAAAGGGTTGGATCAATAAAAAGCTTTAGCTGATTCTGCTCGATTAATATATCATCCTCTTCACCATTTTCAGTTGCACTTAGAGCTATTGAACCACAGCAGGATGATGCAAAGATTCTAACCCCATGGTTTGCAAGACCAGCTTCTGAAAGAGCCTTTTTAAATTGGATTATTGCCTCATCAGTTATTTTAAACATTTCATCTCCTTTCCTTAAAACTAATTTTACAACATAATTTCAGGATTTTAAAGCTTGGAGCTTAAAATTGTAGAATGTTCAAATTTTTTTTTACTCGTACCTCAGGGCATCTATTGGATTTAAAAGGGAAGCTTTCCTTGCAGGATAGAACCCAAAGAAAACTCCCACAGAGAAGGAGAAGAGAAAGTCAAGGAATATGGCATTTAAAGAGATGAATGTCCTCCAGCCTGCGAATTTTGATATTAGCTGAGAGGCAACACCACCTAAAAGAATACCTATAATCCCTCCAACAAGGCTTAGAACAACTGCCTCTGTTAAAAACTGAAGGAGAATATCCCTTCCCTTAGCTCCAACTGCCATCCTTAGCCCGATCTCCCTTGTCCTTTCCGTTACTGAAACAAGCATTATGTTCATTATTCCTATTCCACCTACTATAAGGGAAATGGATGCAATACTTCCAAGGAGTATTGTCATTATCCTTGTTGTTTCAGTTGCAGTTGATGCAATATCCATCTGACTTCTCACACTGAAGTCATCCTCATCCCCTGGCTGAATTCTGTGTCTTCTTCTCAGAACCTGAGTTATTTCCTCCTGAGCCTGCTGAATGGCATTATTGCTCACTGCTGAAACATAAATTACATTTATTCTCATTATATCCCCCACAAGTCTCCTCTGAACAGTTGTGTAGGGAGCAAGAACAATGTCATCCTGGTCAAATCCAACAGCCGAATATCCCCGAGCTTTTAAAACTCCGACAACTGTAAAAGGAAATTTCTTTATTCTTATTACCTTTCCTACAGGGTCAGCATTTTCATCACCAAAAAGGTTCTTGACAACTGTTTTACCAAGAATTGCAACTTTTGTTGCCCCTCTCACATCAGAATCTGTGAAATTTGAGCCCTTTTCAAGATCCCATCCCCTTATCTGAAGAAATTCTGGGCTTACCCCCTGAATAGATGTAAACCAGTTCTGGTTTTCATATACAATCTGGGCACTTGTCCTTACCATTGGACTAACTGCTGAAACTGAAGGACACTCATTTTTTATGGCAAGATAGTCTTCCTCTGTGAGGGATGGCCTTGAACCAATTCCTCCATGAACACCCCTTGTCCTCATTGACCAGGGGAAAACCTGAATAAGATTTGAGCCAAGGCTTTTTATATTATCTTCTACCATCACCCTTGCACCTTCTCCAACTGAAACCATAGCTATTACAGCTGCAACACCAATGATTATTCCTAACATTGTAAGGAAAGACCTTAATTTATTCCTTCCTATTGACCTAAAAGAAACTCTAAAAGTTTCTATCCAATTCATTTTTCCCTCTCTTTACTCACTCCCTAAGGGAGGCAGGGATTCAAGCTCTTTATTAGCATCCCTTCTCTTTTCTATTAAACCATCAGAAACAATCTTTCCATCTCTAATTTTGACAAGCCTTTTTGCATACTGGGATATATCATTTTCATGGGTTACAAGAATTATAGTTCTTCCTTCATCATTAAGTTTCTGGAAAATGGACATAATTTCTATGGATGATCTTGTGTCAAGGTTTCCTGTAGGCTCATCCGCAAGGATTATCGATGGATTTGTAACCAAAGCTCTTGCAATTGCAACCCTCTGTTGTTCACCTCCTGAGAGCTGAGCAGATGTGTGCTTCTCTCTTCCTTCAAGTCCTACAGCTTTAAGAGCTTCCATAGCTTTCTTTTTCCTTTCCTTTGCTGATGTGTTGTTATAGAAAAGGGGGAGTTCAACATTTTCTAAGGCTGATGTTCTTGGAAGGAGATTGAAGGTCTGGAAAACGAATCCAATCTTTTTATTCCTTATCTTTGCAAGCTCATTCCTCGAAAGTCTGGATACTTCAATCCCTTCAAGATAGTATTTACCACTTGTGGGAGTATCAAGACAACCAATTATGTTCATTAGAGTTGATTTTCCGGAGCCAGAAGGACCCATAATTGCCACAAATTCACCTTCATTAACTTCAATGGAAACTCCTCTTAGAGCATGAACCTCAACCTCTCCGAGCCTGTAAATTTTTACTATATTTTCTAATCTAATTAAGCTTTTCATCTTCTGAACATCATAAATGCCCCAGGACCAGGTCCCATAGGACCTTGCTGGGTTGAAGAAGCAAGGGTTGAAGAGCCAATAACTACTTCCTGACCTTCTTTTAAATCTCCACTAACCACCTCAACAAATGCTCCATCAGAAAGCCCTTTCTTTATTTTGACAGGGATTAATTTTTTATCAGCCCCAATCACATAAACTGTTGCTTCTTCACTCTGAAATCTCTCCCTCATCCTCCTGAAAAATTCAGGATTCATACCACCACCCATACCAGGAAAGAAGCCTCTCCTCTCACCGGATGGGTTGAACATTCTTCTCTGCTCCTGATTTGTCTGAGTCTGCTGTTTTTCACCAGTTTCCTCCTCTACCTTCTTAGCTAAGGGCGAAATGTCCTTTGGATCAGGTCTGAATTGCAAAGCGGAGGCTGGGATTCTTAGAACATTATGCCTTCTATCAATGAGTATGGATACATTTGCGGTCATTCCAGGTCTCAATTTAAGTTCAGGATTTGGGACATCAATTATGACTGTGTAGGTTACAACATTTTGAACAGTTATTGGCTCGAGTCTTATCTGGGAAACCCTTCCCATGAATCTCTCTTCAGGGAAAGCATCAACAGTAAATGTCGCTATTTGATTTTCCTTTATTTTCCCTATATCTGCTTCATCTATTGATGCTTCAAGCCTCATTTGTTTTAAGTCTTGAGCAATTGTAAATAATGTTGGTGCCTGAAGGGATGCAGCAACTGTCTGCCCTCTATCCACATTCCTTGAAATAACAATTCCATCAATAGGAGCCCTTATTGTAGCATACTGAAGATTTGTCTTTGCCCTTTCAAGGGTTGCCTCCATCTGCTTTACAGTAGCTTTTGCAGATTCATAGTTTGCTTCAGCTTGATTCAGCTCTGCCTCTGAAAGAAAGCCCTGAGAAAATAGTTCCTTTGCTCTATTATAATTCCTCTCTGCTTCTTTCAAGGTAACTTTTGCTTTGTAGAGGTTTGCTTCTGCTTCAGCTACTTGAGCCTTTAAAAATGTATCGTCAAGCTTAGCTATTATATCCCCTTTTTTAACAACAGAATTGTAATCCGCATAAAGTTCTGCAATTATTCCTGAAACCTGTGTTCCAACCTGGACAGTTGTCAAGGCATTTAAAGTTCCTGTAGCAGAGACCCTTAAAATTATATCTCCTCTCTCTACCTTTGCAGTCCTGAATTTTGGCTCTGAATTCTTTTTATGGATGAAAAAATAAAAGATAACTACTCCTATCAGGATTACTATCCCTATGATTATTAGGAATTTCTTCATCTTAAAGCCTCCATATAATTTATACCCTTAATAAAAGCTTAAAGTTTCATTAATTCTTTGAAGTCCTCACCCCTTTTCTGGAAGATATCTTTAAGGGATGGAGAAATCTTTAAATAGTCAATTATTGAATTCCCTCCATTCTCGAAGATTAGATTTATTCTAACTGGGCAGGATCTTGCAATTTCAAGTTTTATCTCAGCATCCCCTTTCCTATTTAAGATTTTCAAATTCGAGGCGTCAAACTTAAACTCTTTTCTATTTCCCTTCCAGCTTAAAATAATAGAAAATTTCATATCTTCTGGTGTTCCAAAAAATATAAAGGAAGGTTTTATTGAGTAGATACCTTTGTAGAGGAAGATTTCAGGAAGGGATATTTCTACAACCTCCTTTTCCTTTAGGAAAATCCCCTTTCCTTCGGAAAGTTCTGATGACTCTGCAAGGGAACCACCTTTCCATTCAGTATCTTCTGCCTGTAATTTTATTGTTTTACTCTCCTCAAGGAATTCTGGATCAAGACCTGTTATTCTTTTAAAATATCTTGACCATTCATTCTCTTCCTTTATTGTGTAAAGCTTTTTTAGGGAATCCATCCCATTTTCAGGAATATTGATTTCTCTTCTCTTTAATTTTCCTAAAAGAAGCAGGATTTCAGGTTTTTTCTCCTTTAAATTTTCAAAGCATTTGAATGCATTTTCAAAATCTCCCATCTCCAAGAATTGCAAACCAGCCTCTTCCTCATCGCTAACAATTCTAACAAATGTTCTTTTCAATCCCTTTTCTGCTTTTATTCTTATGCTGTATCTGTAATTTGTAAAGGGAAAGGAAAGAGATGGTTTCAAAATGTAAAAGGAATCTTTCCCCCTTTCAAGTTTTATCTTTTTTGAATTTACAAAGTTTCTTATTTCAACATTCCCCTCAGATTCATTCTCAAGGAAAAAGATGTAAAACTTATCAACTGGTTTTCTTGAAATAAATATCCTCTCTATTTTCTCACCTCCTTTGAGAAAGAATCCTTTTGTCTCCTTTCCATAAACGCTTCCATCTAAGATTTCAAACTCCCTTGGTAACTTTTTGTCATAAGGAACCTGAGGAATTATAACTTCAAGCCCCTTCCTCCGCATATTCTTTCCGCTCCAGACCTTTATTGTTGGGTTCTTGTATTCAATCTCTTCAGAAAAGAACTCCTTTACAAGCTCATGCTTTTCCAGCCTCTCGTAAAAAGAGAGCTCGTAAGAGTAAAATTTCTTATTTTTGTAGAAATGGGAATAGCAAAGGCTTGAGGAGAGTATAAGATCGAAATTTTCAAGGGGTGGGAACTCCCTTCTGAAAATATAAGGGACGGTGTAAAGACGATAGGGGGTCTTCCCATCTTCAAGGGGTATTGTGAACCACTCATTCCCAATGTATTTCCCCTCTTCAACATTTCTCAAAAGCCATCTGTAGAAGATTTGGGAAGTATCATCATCCCATATCAGATATGTCTTTTTTAAAACATTGAATGAGATTAAAAATAAAACCAATGCAACTACGGAAAGCAATGAAATTCTAAAAATTCTCTTTTTCAAATTTTCAATAATGAATGGAATTGATATGGCGGGAAGAGCGGAATAAAATGGAGAGATAAAGGTTAGATCTCTGTATCTTGAAAATCCGAGGAGAGGTATAAGAATAAGGAAATAAATTGATGGAAAGGAGATAAAGAGAATGTGCTCTTTCTTCTTCCAGAGAAAGAGTCCTAAAAACCCTAAAAGTATCAAAAGGGAAAATAAAAGACCTTCTGCTGAAAAAATGTTAGAAATAGCCTGGAAATAACGGGAATACTTTATGTTTTCAATTATTCCTTTCGGTTTTATTGGAACAAGATACCATTCGGTCTTATGGACAACATTAAAGAAAAGCTTCGTCCCCCTTAGAAAATCCCTGAATCTTAAAATTGAATAGGGATGCCCAATGAAAAATCCCAAGAAGGAGAAAACTCCACCTGCTATTATTTTAAATCTGAAAAAGGAAATTATAGAAATCTTTTCTTCCTTTAATAGATGAGCGGATAGTATTATAAAAACAGAGAAAATGCCATTGTATTTCGAGGATGTTGAAAGACCAGCTGAAATTCCAGCTAAAAGATAATAAATCAATTTCCCTGATTTGAAAATTAATACTGAAAAATAAAAGGTCAAAATAACGAAGAAAGTTGATAGGGTATCCATTACAAGCTGATGACTGTGGATAATGTGGATGAAGGAAATTGAAAAGAGAGAAGCACCAAAAAGGGCTACCTTCTCTGAATAAAGTTTTTTAAGGGAGAGGTAAAAAATTGGAATGGTCAAAAAACCGAAGAAGGCTGATACAAGCCTTGATATAAAAAGAACTTGAGAGAGGGTGAAGGGATAGAGGGTAGGATCTTTGTGGAAGAATATTACTGATAGAAAGATGGATATTCCTCTCAAGAAAAGGGCACAGATGTAATAAAGAAGAGGAGGATAGAAAAATATATGATCTGCAACCCAGTAACCATTGTAAACATCAAGGATTGTTTTTGCTACAGTAACATCATCAATTCTCATGTAAACAGAGGATATACCCCAAAATCTAAAGAAGAAACCTAAGAAAAGAATTGAGAGCAAAATAATATTTCGAAATCTCATTTCTCTGCCTCAATAATGAATGATGTGCTCAAAGCTTTTATAAGAAATGATTTTTTATTTTTCCAGAACTTCATAATCGGAAGGGAAAGATAGTAGAAATTACAGACCTTGATGTTTTTCTTTCTCAAATAAGATTCTATTTCTGAAAGGGAATATAGACGCATTTTTTCATATTTTTTCCTTTCAATAAATGAAAAAATTCTGTTTAAAAAACCTTCTTTATTGGCAGTTGATATGAAGATTTTTCCTCCCTTTGAAGTTATTCTATCTATTTCATCCAAAACATACTCTCCTTCTTTAATTGTCTGAAGAAGATTATTGCAAATTATCAAATCAAAGGAATTTCCCCTCAAAGGTAATTTTGTCGCTGAGGATTGAACGGAGAAAAGCCCTTTTTTCCTTGCATGGAAAAGAATTTTAATGGATATGTCAACTCCAATAATCAAATTATTCTTTGAAAGGAAAGATGAGGCATGGCCAGTTCCACAGCCAATGTCAACAATCCTTTTTCCCTCAGGTTTTCCAATTGCACTTTGAAGAACATCTCTTGTAAATTCAAAACTCCTCTTACTAAAATAGGCATTTGCTTCCTCTGAATCTCCCTTTTTTTCTGAAAGGTCATTGAAAAATTCCTTCCAGAAAGCCTCATCATCTCTAAAACCAAAGACAGGAATTCCATCTTTTATTGAGTAAACTCTTTTGCAATTTTTACAGAACAACTCTTCCCTTTCCATTATAAGCTCCTTCTTACAATCAGGGCAGGCAAGCAAGGAAATTATCTCCTTTTCAATCATAGTCCAAGCTCCTTCCTGAGGAATTTCCCAATATATCTTGAAAATTCTTTTGGAACAAATCTCCAGATTTTTCTTGCTATTTTAACATAAAAGGGTGGTTTATAGGCGAGGGTCCCAAGCTCCTGGGGATAATGGAGTATTGAATATTCGTAGGTTTCAAGATTCCATTTTCTCTTGTAAAATTCCTGCCCCTCATATCTCATAGGTCCGAAATCGAAAAATTCAAAATTGTTTTCCTTTGCCCATTCAAGAAAATGATAATGGAGATAATCATTCCCCCTCAATGGAAAAAATCTTTCATCTGAAGGATTATCAGTTATATGGATAATCTTCCCAACCTTCCATCCT
>Ga0123519_10011216_pt1 | contig 13257 bp, 9 predicted proteins | sample YelNatPaOPRAMG02_FD_87396 | JGI IMG/M metagenome (GOLD analysis project Ga0123519, IMG submission 87396) | Hot spring microbial communities from Yellowstone National Park - Yellowstone National Park OP-RAMG-02 (version 2) | ecosystem: Environmental > Aquatic > Thermal springs > Hot (42-90C) ...
ACAGGGCAAGGAGTTCATGCTTCTTCTTGAGGTAGATTTCCGCCTTTTTTGACCCTCCGGCACCTCAGGCACGCTCAACCATTGGGGCTTTTACTTATTTCCACACCCCTCATTCGTGCTCAGAATCGGCTAATGCAATAGGCTCGCCTGCGAAGTGGCACACTCTTAGCGTGTAAAAAGCAATTGGGTGCTTGCCTCTCTCAGGATGTGTTTTGAGAAACTCTTCTAGAAAGGAGAAGCACCCAAAAGGTAAAAAACCAGGCTTAGTGTATCACCTTGTTCAAGAATGTTCCAGAAGGGGTATCTGGTTTGATTGACACGTGCGCAACCAGGTGATAGACTGAAAGCGACAAGAAAGGAGGTGGTGACTAACATGCTAGATAGTCAACGAGGTGACCGTGGGGGCTAGTATTTTAGCCTGTGGTTAGCTAACCACCTTGGTCATGAATGCGCGCCCTCACGCGGAAACCTCAACTACTCGTGAGGGTAGGAAACGATCAAAAGCCGTCGCCCGTAATGGGCGACGGCTTTTCAGTTTACCCATCAAAATTGCTTGCCGGTATATCTGAAAATTTATTGTTAGCAAGAGCCTCGAGTGTGGCATTATCATTTCAAGCCTGGCTGATTGCATTCGGAACGAATATATTCCGCGTCACGTATCAAACTGTAACTGTTATGCGTGCTCAGCTCGGCAAACTCGAACGAGGCACGCGGAGGATAGCTTGCAGATTAAACCGTCTCAACCCAGGTTTGTCTCAAGCACTGATTGCTATGACCGCGGATCAGTGCTTGACGTTTTTCTGGGATAGGCGATTTGAGAGGTGATGAGTATGCACGCCGAGAGAGAAGTTATATTGACGACGCAAGGCCTAAAAAGGCTTGAGGATGAATTGAATCAACTGCGGACAGTGCGCCGAAAGAGAATCGCCGATAGAATAAGAGAGTCTATGCATTACGGCGAACTCGGCGAGAACCCGGAATTTGAGGACGCTAAGAACGAACAGGCATTCGTTGAAGGAAGGATAGAAGAAATCAAGAGAATATTGGCCGTTGCGAGAGTCATCGAAAACGATGATGTTGCCACAGATCGAGTCACCGTAGGCTCTATAGTAAGAGTCAAGGACTTAGAAACGAATGACGAATGGGAATGGAATATCGTGGGCACAATAGAAGCAGACCCTGGCGAAAATCGGATTTCCAATGAGTCTCCTGTAGGGAAAGCCCTTCTAAACCTCAAGGTCGGGGACATTGCAGAAGTCGAAGTTCCGGCAGGGACTGCAAGGTTCGAAATCCTTGAGATACGCAAGTAGGTAAGAAACAAAGGAATTAGCGTCCTAAAGAGTGAAACTACCCTGCGGAAGTTCTTTGCAGGGTAGTTTTTTGCGCCTCTTTTCCGCTACTCGCTAAACGCAGCGACTGACAATACGTTATTGCATAGGGAGTGAAGGATTGAACGAATACCGACAGCCTGAGGAGGAGTTAATACAAGCTCGACTGGGAAAGCTGCAACGGTTGCGCGAACTCGGAAAAGATCCATTCGTTATCGAAAGTTACAACCGTTACGCCAAGCTTAAGCAACTTGGCGCCACCAGCGCAGTAGAGCCTTACAGCACGGACATAATAGCAGCATTCGAAAAAGCAGAAGCACAAGGCTCTGAAGCTGATGCAGATAAGGACCAACCCCGACAACTCGAATTTAACGTAAGTATAGCCGGGCGTATCGTGTCTTTGCGCATTATGGGCAAAGCAACTTTCGCCCATATTCAAGATCGCAAGGGTAAAATACAAGTCTATTTAAAGCAAGACGAGCTTGGAAGCGAATATGAGCTCGTCAAGCTCCTGGACTTGGGAGATATCGTAGGTGTGGAAGGCTTTGTATTCCGCACTCGAACGGGAGAGATTACCGTACACGCAAAAAACATTCAGGTCCTTTCAAAATCACTAAGACCCATACCTTTCGGAAAGGAAAAAGGCGAAAAGCACTGGTACGGTCTGCAAGACGTCGAGCAGCGATATCGACAAAGGCACATAGACCTTATCATCAACGAAGATGTGCGAGAGACATTCGAGAAGCGTTCGAAGATCATACGTGCAATTCGAGAGTTTTACGACTCACGTGGATATTTGGAAGTGGAAACGCCCGTTCTGCAACTTGTTGCCGGTGGTGCCGCTGCACGACCGTTTGTAACCTACTATAACGCCTTAGAACATGAATTTAAACTGCGCATATCGTTGGAGTTGTATCTAAAAAGGCTTATTATAGGCGGGCTTGAGAAGGTCTACGAGATAGGACGAGTTTTCCGCAACGAAGGCATTTCGCCAAAGCACAATCCGGAATTCACCCTTTTGGAAAGCTACGAAGCCTATGCTCAGCTTGAAGACGTAATGGATCTGGTAGAAGACCTTTTCCGCCACATATGCCAGTCGCTTTACGGAGGCATAACATTCGATTACCAGGGCACAGAGATTAGTTTGCTCGGTCCTTGGCAAAGAATTTCTATCCTGGATGGCATCCGACACTACACTGGGCTCGATCCATCCACGTTCGATTCATTGGGAACCGCCTTGGATGCTATGGAAAAGCTAGGACTTCCTACTGAAGGAGAAAATACCATTGGTGGCATCATAGAGAAAATCCACGAGAGATTTGTCCAGCCGAATCTCGTTCAGCCAACATTCATAACCGACTTTCCAATCGAAACGTCACCATTGGCAAAGAAGCGTCAAGACAACCCACGGCTGGTACGACGATTTGAAGCCTATATTGCTAGGCAAGAGGTGGCAAACGCATTTAGTGAACTAAACGACCCTATCGATCAGCGAGAGCGTTTTGAAGCTCAAATGCGAATACGAGCTGCCGGAGATGAAGAGGCTCATCCCATGGACGAAGATTTCTTGCGTGCGCTAGAGTGCGGAATGCCCCCGACAGGTGGTTTGGGAATAGGTATTGACAGGCTCGTGATGGTGTTCTGCGGCGAGTCCAATGTGCGCGACGTTATCCTCTTCCCACAAATGAGACCAGAGCGACAATCCTAGCCAGCGTCTCCGACAACTGCTTACGGACTGGCCTGAGGCTGCGACTGGTAGGAATCTAGCACGCCCTTCGCGTGATCTAGTACATATTCGCGCAACTCTTCAGGCTGTAAGACGACGGCGTATTTGCCAAATCCCATTATCCAAGCTGCTATTTCCTGAAATCCTGATACAGTCACCTCAAAAATCAGGCTTCCGTCGGGCTGTGGATAGACCTTCTGCGTAGGATGTCTTTTTACTTCGGCGATCATCTGAGCCACTTCAGGTGCAAAAACCACCTTGACTTCGACCGGATCTCCCCCGCCCCAAGCTTCCCAACTTGAAGCAAAGTAGTCATCCACGGAGAAGTCTGACGGTGGTTCAAAGGTTTCACCGGTGTCGACAGCACTGACTAACCTGACTAATTTCATCTGAATGACTCGTCCGTGCTCGGGAGAGTATCCGAGCAGGTACCAACTATGACGACGGAACGTGAGCGCATAGGGTTCGATGGTATACTCGCCTACCCTCTGGCTCTTTTGTGATCGGTAAACTACACGCAACCGGTGATGAAGATCTAGAGCCCGATTGAGCGTATCTAAAAGATCTTCTGGCAAGTGGACCTGCTGCGCAGTAACGGATACCACCCGTGACCCTGCAAGAGTCTCTGCCACCTCGACCTTGTCCCACGCAACGCCTTTCCGTATCTTGTCCCAAGCTGACTCCGCGTACCGTTTGACAGGTGAGCCCTCCGCAAACGGCGAGGATGAAAGACTTAACCGCAAAGCCATAAGCTCCTCCGGAGCCAGGTCCACCTTTCCAGAAGCACCTCCCTCAACCAAGTGATAACCGCCGTTTCTGCAAACCACGCGAGCGCCAAGACAGGAAGATATTTCCCGCAGCCAGCGGTACACCGTGCGTTCCGACCGATCAACCGCCTCCGCTAGCTCCTGTATTGTTAATCCTGGTCGCTCACGGAGGATCTGAATCATTTCGATTAGCAAGCTAGATTTTGCCAATTTCCGAACGCCCTAACACTCCCGTCTTCCCACACTCCGTAGTTTTGCACGTACAACTCTAAGCTAACTACAGTGCGGCTATAGTAACCACATCGCTTTCAGAACGCGGTCTCACTACTGGATATATCAATCCGTTAACCGACTCAGTACTGCTTATCCCTGTAACCGCGACCAAGCTGTTAACAGAAGGAAGAGGTATCCCCAAAGCCAAAACCTTAACACCCCTGTGACCTTCAGCTGCTTCGCGATGAGTTCCATCGTCAATCCAGAACTCATTTGTACCAACTTCAACTACTTTACCCCAAGTCTTGATAAGCAGACCAACATTGTTAGGTCCAATCCCATCTACCACACCCGGAATGCGCGGCGGAATCGCAGCTCCACCTATTGCCTTGTTTGTTAGCGCCAGAGGCTTAGGAGCCACTCCAGTATCAACCACGGTTACTATCGCATTGCGAAGAACTCGCTCTCCGCCAACGGTTGACATTTCACCGAACACCCTAACAATGCTACCAACGCTAGCATTTTGAGTACCAACTACCCTAATACCACAAGTTCGAGCAGTATTCTGAACGTAAAAGCCGTCAGGCAACACTGCGCTGACTACCAGTCCGCAGACCCCAGAGGTTGATCCATCCGGTAGATTCTTGAGCTCAGGCAAAGAGGCTGCAGTCGTTGAAAAAACGTAATCTTCTGAAACTGAAGAACTCTTGCCAGGAGCGGTGGAGATAACTCGGAAGTGGTAAGTTGCCGCCCTAGCAAGACCAGTTAGAGTGATTGAGTGATTTTTGGTAAGCGCAGGATCGCTCTTCGAGTATCCGTAGCCAGTTGTTGGTCCGTAATCGACACGAGAGTCTGATGGAACATCTGTTGTCCAAGAGATAGTCACGGTACCACAGGGTGATTCTACTACGTTCGGACCACTAATGCGTTGTACGGTCACTTGAATCCCGTACTTGACATCGTCGTAATAGTAGTTACCTGCCGTGGTCGAACTGAGACCTGAACCCAAAACAATACACGTGAACGGCACCCACGAGAACGCAATGTCCTCTGCAGCTACTTGGCCATCGACAGTCCACCTGGCTAGTCCTTTGCCTGGGCTGACAGGATTGGTTGTGTCAGCCGTTACGTCAATCCGCATAGTGTGCCAGCCAGCAGCGCGAGCTTTGTTCAATGTAAACCAGTTGGGACCGCCAAATGCAGCCCGCCCGCTGTATTTACTTGTGTCTACTCCCGCGTTATAGCATCCGATTGCCAAAACCTGCTGCACAGTACCTGAATGACCACCACCAGAGTAGCTCTGAAGCATGCCGTAGTGGCGAACGTTTGTTGCTGCTGCTGGATCGTAAAACTTAAACTCTAAGAACGTTCCAACAGATACCTGAGCTTGACCTTCTGGCAGGTCAAGCACGGAAGACATGGCACTGTTCGTTTCCTCCAAAGCGTGCGTCGGGCTATAGTATTTGCTCGTGCTCCACGTCAAGCCGGGTACAACAAAGTCTGGCCAAACAGCCTCGAAAGCAGCTTGACTGGCGTAGCCCTCAAAGTTATCTGACCACAAGACCGTGTCGCCAAGAGCGTAAGTTCTGGCCACGACTGGAGCGCTTTTGACAGACTCGTTATCCGACTGATCAACGGCAGAAACCTGGTAAACATACGAAGACCCAGGAGATAACCCCGAATCCGAGAACGATGTGCTAGTCGGCTGACCTACTAGTGCGCCGTCGCGATACACCTTGTACTTGACAACTGTTAAATTATCCCAGGCAGGAGTCCACGATACTTGAATCCGGCTCACAGACACACCTGTTGCAGTCACATTCGTAGGCGCAGAGGGTGGTGTTACGTCGAGGAGGGTCCTCACCTCCAAAGGCTCACTGAGTCCTGATTCATTAGAACTGGCGTCAAGCGCTGATACCTGATAAGTATATAAGCCTCCCGGAGTAAGACCGGTATCCTGATAAGTCGTAGCAGGCGCACTAACAAACTTGATCTTAACACCATTCCTATACACGTTGTACCCCGTGACAACTTCATTATCAGTTGAAGGATCCCATCCTAGGTCAACATAGGTGGTACCAACGCTGATGGCTCTCAGATTTTGGGGCACAGTCGGAGGTTCATTGTCAGTAGGTGATGTTACCCTTACTACTTTCGTGAGGGTATCCCCAAACCACGTTACGCCATCACGTACCATCCGCCAATCAGTGACATAATCGCCAGGCGTCCGAGGAGCAGTCATTGTGAAACTAAATGTGTATAGACCACCTGGCATGACCGTGCCGTTTATGTAATGCCTCGTAGCAGCAAACGGATCACTATCGCCTACAGCACCTAATCGGAATTGATGTGCTTCTGACCAGGCTACTCCTCTGTTAAGGAAGGTTATACTAACATTTACACTCCTGCCGCCAGGTATCGTCGATGGTATGGTATCGCTAACGTATTGTGCAGCGTATCCATCGAATGACGGAGTCACGCCGAAGAATTGGCATATACCCTTGTATACACCGTACATACCTGCTGATGTAAACAGGGGATCCAGAAGGTATTTTCCGTCAAGGTCACAGCTGTCGTGGAAACCAAATTCGAGTAAGCATGCAGGAGCATCCGGATATGTGCATTCCGTGTAAGCATAGTCGTGCGGAGCACAATTATTTCTACAAGGAAAGGCTCCGAAGTAGGTATCTACTGCCCAATCGCAGTTGTCAACCACGTTGTCTGCCAAGACGTACGAAACAGCACCGTTTCCGCCCTGTTTTCCAGAGTAGTAGTACACGTCGATGCCGGACGGACAGCTAAGACCATAGCAGTCGCCTTGGTAACCGTTGGTATGGAGAGAAATGTAGATATCGGCTCCATCGTAGTCCGACATCTCACAGCTCACACGACGGCTCTCGTCCGACTGATCGACACCAGGAGTACCAGGCGGAACACCCGTATACGGAGCATATACGGCAGGTGGGTATCCTTTGTCGTAAGCATACGGAGCGGGGCAAAGTTGCCACCACGGCTTGCCGCCGTAAGGCGAATTACCCCGGTTCTTGTTCATCTCGCGGGTATCAATTACCGTGGCACCTTCTTGCTCTAAAAAGTATTTGAGCATTATTGCGTGGTCGACATTGTGGAAATCTTCATTTGACAAAGGAGCACAGTAAACCGGTCGATCAACCGTCCAACTCGAGCCGTTCCACTTGTAACCGTGTCCCGGTCGGATGCAAATCTTCTTCCCGCTTAGCCGACCTACCCCTAGAACTGGGCGCGACTCAATCTTGGCGGTTGGAGCAGAAGTTATGGCCTCCCTCCTCAAAATGGTTATCGGCTGTTCATTAGCTAAGACTCGCGCTTCCAAACCGAATTGCCTCATTGTCCATTTGAACTGAGTAAGGATGTCGTCTATAGCAGTGTCGGAAAGCTTCGTGCCATCCGGGAAACCCGTCAGATTTATGACAATGTACTCGCCATCGAAACCAATGATATGAGCGCTCCAACCCTTGGGAATGGCAGTGACAATACCTTGAGCCTCCTCTTGAGGAGTTGGACCTTGCATTAGCAAGGAAACAGCCGCGTACGGATCTGCTTGTCCGGCAACGGTTCGCGCGGACATGTACGTTTCACCATTTCGGATGAATGCCACGCCAATCGTTGAACTGGCGGAACAAGAAGATGACGCGTAAAAAAGCAGCAAACCAACATAACAAAATATTAGCGTAGACGTGCGCCGTTTCATAATTCGTATCCCCCCTCTGGTAGTGTTCCGCAGCACAAAGTTTTCTTGATATAGCAAACCTGACCGAGTCAGCAGGATTGCGTGCCCTAAAAGAGGCGCAACTTGATTACTTGCTCAAACCCTCAATTCGCAGTGTAACACCGCACTTGCACGGTGTCAAGGTAGACCCGCTTATTTCAGGAATTACTTGAAGGACACAAGGCAGTTAGTGGCGTAAACTAGGTTCGGAAGAATGGCTTGGTAGTCGCGGAAGAATAGCACAATCAGCCGTGGCGAGCTGCAACACGTTAACGATTCGAGGAGCATAGGAATGTACAAGATCGCAGTAATACCAGGTGACGGCACCGGTCCAGAAGTGATAAGAGAAGGTTTGAAAGTACTGGAAGCGGTTAGCAAGAAGGTGAAATTTGATTACCAAACGCAGGTTTTCGACTGGGGCGGTGAAAGATATCTTCGAACCGGTGAAGTTCTGCCTGAAGGCGCGATTGATGAGCTAAAGAAATACGATGCTATCTATTTAGGAGCAATAGGCCATCCCGACGTGAAACCAGGAATCCTGGAGAAGGGAATTCTGCTTGCCATAAGATTCGGACTGGATCAGTATATTAATTTGCGCCCCGTGAAGTTATATCCCGGCGTTGATACACCACTAAAAGACAAGGGTCCAGAGGATATAGACTATGTTGTAGTCCGGGAAAACACAGAAGGGCTATATGCTGGTGCCGGCGGCGTGCTGAAAAAGGGAACACCGGACGAGGTAGCTATACAAGAGTCTATCAATACCCGAAAAGGCGTTGAGAGATGCATTCGCTACGCATTCGATTACTGCCGCAAACGGAACCGAAAAAAGAAGCTTACACTAGTCGGCAAGACCAATGTCCTCACGTACGCATTCGATCTTTGGGAGCGAACTTTCTACGAAGTGGCCAAGGAATATCCGGACATAGAAACTGACTATGCCCACGTAGACGCAACGACAATGTGGATGATCAAAAATCCCGAATGGTTCGATGTTATTGTCACTGACAACATGTTCGGCGATATAATCACGGACCTCGGAGCAATGACGCAAGGCGGAATGGGTATCGCCGCAGGTGGCAATATCAACCCACAGGGCGTGTCGATGTTTGAACCGATCGGTGGGTCAGCTCCAAAATACACAGGCAAGAACGTAATCAACCCATTAGCAGCTATAGGCGCATTGCAGATGATGCTGGATACCCTCGGTGAGGCAAAAGCTGCTGAGCTCGTCGACAAGGCGATAGCTTTCGTAACTGGCACGAAGCTAAAAAGCCTAAGCGCAGGCAAGATGGGTTACACAACCAGCGAAGTTGGGGACATGGTCGCCGAGTTCATAACAAATGCTTAGATCTGCGTTAAGCGTTTGCGTACCACGCTCAAGTGGTATAATAGAGGCAGGTTATATAATTTGGCTCGATGCAATTTCTGTGGATCCCGCGATCATGTTTAGGCAATCGACAGTTTCAAAGTTTTGAGCGCATAGTAATAACGCAAGATTCCCAAAAGCCATCCAACCCTAGGGGACATTGAAATGAGTAACGGTTACAGCAGTAAAGTTATGGAACACTTCGCAAATCCGAGGAACGTCGGCGAGATACCAGATGCTGATGGAGTCGGAACGGTTGGTAATCCTGTCTGCGGCGACATAATGAAGATGTATATCAAGGTCAAGGATGGCATCATAACTGATGTGAAATTCAAGACTTTCGGTTGTGGAGCCGCGATTGCGACGTCTAGTATGGCGACTGAGATGATCAAAGGCAAAACAATCGAGGAAGCTCTCAAACTCACGAATGAGGCTGTAGCAGAGGCGCTGGGTGGCTTGCCGAAGGTGAAAATGCACTGTTCTGTTCTTGCAGAACAGGCTGTCCGTAGCGCCATAGATGACTATCTCAGGAAAACGACTGGTAAGGGCATTGAGCTAAAGTCAGACGAAGAACTGCACGAGCACGAGTTGGCGGAAACGTAAGATCTCAGGTGTAAAGTCTACACCTGTAATTTGATCAATTTCGAACGGGTAAATATGTAACAAAAAGAAAAGGAGCACCTGAATTGGCAGAACAAGAAACCAAGGAATTGAAAGAGCGAGTCGCAGCAACCCTTAATAATATTCGTCCCCATCTTCAAGCCGACGGCGGTGACGTGGAGCTAGTAGATGTAGAGAATGGAATAGTAAAAGTGCGCTTGAAGGGCGCATGCCACGGGTGCCCAATGGCTGCGATGACTTTGCAAATGGGCATTGAAAGAGTCCTGCGCAAAGAGGTCCCAGAAATCCAGGGCGTAGAAAACGTTACGGACTAGCAGCTCACATTTGTCACTGCTGTCCCAATTCTCGAGCGACTTCTTTGAGTTGTTCCATAATAGGAATGTTTTGAGGGCATTTGGGTTCGCACTGGCCGCACTGAACGCAATCTTCCGCTCTCTTACCTCTTTGGGGTCTTTCCGGATTGCTCATGCCCCGATAAGCTGCACGGGCGTAGTCGGTAAGACCGTACAGCCTATGCAGGTTCATAAGTCGGAAGTTTTCCGGAATGTTGACGCCATTCGGACAGGGCATGCAATATCGACAGCCTGTGCAGTACAACTCGGAGAGTTTATGTACCTCAGCAAGAGCTGCTTCGATCGCCTTTTTCTCTTCGAGGCTCAGAGGCTCCTCGCGGCTTGCAACTGCGGCGTTTTCTTCTACCATTTCTAAGGTATTCATTCCGGAAAGAGCGCATGTAACGTTTGGATTTGCTAACACGAATCGAAGAGCAATTTCGGCGTTGCTAGCAACCGGCGTAGGGATCATTTTGCGAATCTTTTCGGATGGCGCGGCTAGCCGACCACCAGCTACCGGACCCATAATAACCACGCCCATCCCGCACGCGTTCGCATGCGCTATTGCGACCTCGTTCTTGCGATCGAGGAGATTATATTGAACCGTCATGCCCTCGAACTCACCCGTATCAATCAGTCTGATGATATTCTCCGGGGTATCGTGAGATGAAAAGCACACATGTTTTATGAGTCCCTGATCCAGAGCCTTTCGAACCGCCTTCATACCACCGGCTTTTATGAGGAACTCCTCATAGTCCTGCCATTTTATGGAGTGTACAACCTGATAGAAATCCACGTAATCAATGTCCATAGCCTCAAGAGAGGCATTCAATCTGCTCCACCATCCTTCAACAGTGTGGTCGTGAAGAGGATTCTTAGTGGAAACGTAAACCTTGTCCCTCCAGCCCTTGAGTGCTTTGCCGCAGATCCGCTCGCTCTGCCCGTAGCCGGGCGCAGTATCAATATAGTTAACACCCAGTTCGAAGGCCTTGTGAATAACTTGTATAGCGTAATCTTCGTCTGCTGGTAATCTCATTGCTCCGAAACCGAGCGCAGACAATCTGACTCCTGTATTTCCGAACTCTCGGTACTGCACTTTGAACCTCCCTAAGCGCGTGCAATAGAAAAGCCCGCCAAACTGACTGGCGGGCGTATTGTCATCTCCGGTGCCCTTTTACTATTTTACACAATCTTCCACTAATTCCTGCGAAAAAACTTTTCGGTTTGAACGCAACCATCACTTCGCGCTCAGCGTATATGGTAATGAGGGCACGTCAGCAAGCTTCAAGGATACTGCCAAGACTTGGCAGTATCACTTGGCCGAAACAACATAAAAACAATTCTCATAATGGCAAATTGAAAAACGCCGAGTCTTCGAATGAGCTTCGGAGATCGGGGGAACCAGGGTGTTGGGGCGAATCTCGGTTATGCAACCGAGAAGGGTTATTCTTCCGACCCTAGTCCGTCAGCTAACCCCGTAGGCGTAGGGAAGAAGAAAGTATAGCCAGAACAGCTCTACTTTCGGACTCTACGTAAACACAACGCCACCTCATCGTGTCCCCCTCGATCTCGATCAGATGCTTGCTCATTCGACAATCGGAGACCACGGAAATTGAAACAATACACGAAACACTTCGTGGTACCTGCCGGTGGTAGATGAGAGGAACAATCCATCCGAGGCGATGTTGTTGCGACTTGCTTGGGTGCTGATGGTCTAAGAGTGGAAAAGATCTTGCAGTTGCAAAAAGGTTACAACGAAGTTTTGGAAATTTGAAAGCAGCTTGACTATGCAGAACAGAATATGGAGGGTGACCCTTTGATCGTAAAAGATTGCTTGCACAACGATTCGAGAATAAATTGGAGGAGACGTGCGATACTCTCGGTAACGTCTGCTGTCCTTTTGGCATTTCTCATGTTGGCATTGTGCGCTAGCTTGCCAAAGGAACTTACTACACAAAAGCCAACCGAGCCTGTTGAACGTGTGCTCACCACAGAGCAAGCTGCCTCTTTGTTTGGCGACAACCAGACAAAACCGAAAGTTAATACTTGGCATCCGCCTCACATAGTCAAGGTATGGATGGCACGACATAAAGGACGGGTATTTCGAATTATTCAGCTGCCTCGGTGCGAACACTTAGAAACAGTCATCACATACAACCCGTGCCGTGAGACTATTAAACAGGCAAAATTAAGAGTCGGCGGTGTAGCTGCTGTCACTGGGAGCTATCACCATCCTCGATCCATGGCTCTGGCGGATTTCTTGCAGCGGGACGGTTGCGTGCTAGCTGGGGCACGAACGGGAAGATCATTGGTTGTCATAAACTGTGATGGATTGCTGGACATATCGACAGAATATAAAACAATAAAGGGCCAGCAAGGAGTGAGTGCTTTAGCCCTCGGACAAAGACTTGTACCACTCGAACAAGACGGCTTCTCAACGGCATTTATGAACCGAGTGACCGACCGAATGGCGATTGGAGTAAATCAGCACTTCATTTTCATAATTCAAGGGAAGTCGGACATTTGGCGGCTAGCACACTTCATTCGCACAAAACTACCTGTCCGCGCTGCAGTAAACTCGGATGGTGGTCACGTGGTCAAAGGGAAGGCGCCTGTGCATATAGTATTCCGGTGGCGGAGCCAGAGAATCTCTAACGAGATCGGCTCAAGCAAACTAGCTTTGAGTGACAAGCGCTAGGATGCCCTGACAAACTTGTTTCACCAAAAGATTCCAACGTGCGCACTAGGAAGAACTGTTCTTGAATGCCAACTCCATTGGCTGGTTATATCTGTCGCGGGCTACCTACTCAAGCTTTTGGCCAATGTAGCCAACTACTATAAGCGCAATAAACATAGTCCATCCTTAGGTTCCCTCTCTCTGTACAAATGTCATTGCGCTTGCGCGTTTACATATGCAACAAACCCCGGAAATCCCAACGCGAATCTGTTCGCACACGCTACGAGTATGATATAATGCCCGACGGTTTGGTTGATGATAACCTAGTAAGCCGCACATAAAGCGAGGTATTTGAGGTTGTTGCGATAGACGCTGGGTCTGTGCGGACGCGAACGCTGTCTGGCGGCGGGTTCGGCCCGGGGCGGCCTCAAGAGGACGGCTTGGAGGGCTGGAGGGCGGGCTGGGTCCTGTTTTGA
>Ga0123519_10011219_pt1 | contig 13257 bp, 17 predicted proteins | sample YelNatPaOPRAMG02_FD_87396 | JGI IMG/M metagenome (GOLD analysis project Ga0123519, IMG submission 87396) | Hot spring microbial communities from Yellowstone National Park - Yellowstone National Park OP-RAMG-02 (version 2) | ecosystem: Environmental > Aquatic > Thermal springs > Hot (42-90C) ...
GAGCCATCGTACAGGATTATCGTGACCAATTCTGAGAACATCAACCTCAGCAACCATATTGACCAGATCGGGTTTTACAACCCGAGGGCTGAGAAGGACAATCTGAGGATAGACCTGAAGAAGTATGAGGAGTGGGTGAAGAAGGGGGCAAAACCGACGGAGACGGTGGCGTCACTGATAAGGTCATTCCGCAGGGCAAATCCGCCCGCATAAGATAGTTTTGAAGTTAGTTATGGTTTCAGTTTAATGTTACCAATCAACCATCAACAGTGGAGGTAGAAGATGAAGCAATTGATTGAGTTTATCGCGAAATCCCTTGTAGACAAACCAGAGGCCGTTGAGGTCAAAGAGGTGGAAGGCGAGCAGACTTCTGTAATCGAGCTCAAGGTTGCAAAGGAAGACCTGGGCAAGGTGATCGGTAAACAGGGCAGGACTGCCCGAGCGATGAGGACGATACTCAGTGCCGCATCTACAAAGATGAAGAAGAGATCGGTCCTCGAAATTATAGAAAACTAATTTTCACCTCGAATTTTATGGCCGGTGGGAGTAATATTCCACCGGCTTTTTTATTGCTATGCAGTTGATTCCTATAGGCGAAATAGTATCAGCCCACGGACTTAAGGGCGGTTTTAAGGTGTACATTTATAACACAAAGGACCCCATAATCTATAAACTTGAGTCCGTGTATATAGGGGATAAGGACAACTACAGGCAATGTAAGATAAAACGCGTCAAGAAGGTTTCTGAAAGGATGTGCATAGTCAGTCTGGATGAGGTCTGCTGTCGTGAAGAAGCGGAGTGTCTGAAGAGACGCCTGCTTATGATAACACCTGAGATGTTACCACCCATTGAGGAGGGGTATGTCTATATCTCCCTTCTGATAGGGAGTTGTGTCTTCGATCAAGATATGAAGGAATTGGGTATAGTGGAGGACTTCATTGATACAGGGGCACAACTGCTTATGGTGGTCAGGCACATCAATGGTAGTGAATTTATGGTACCTTATGTCGATGAGTTTATTAGAGAGATTGATCAAGAAAAAAAGCAGATAATAATAAATGTCATTGAAGGATTGATTGAATGAATATAGCCGTCATAACCATATTTCCTGAGATGTTTGATTCCCTGAGATATGGGGTCGTGGGGCAGGCATTGAAGGAAAACAGGTTTATTTTGAATCTTATAAATCCGAGGGATTTTACAGAGGATGTCCACAGGACCGTGGATGACCGCCCCTTTGGCGGAGGCCCTGGGATGGTGATGCTTCTGGAGCCCCTTGTAAAGTCCATAAATTCGGTTGACCCCTCTCATACTTACAGAAGGATTCTGATGTCCTGTTCAGGGAGTGTATATAATCAGAAAAAGGCAAAGGAGCTTTCTTCTGTGGAGAACCTGATGTTGATATGTGGCAGGTACGAGGGGGTTGATTACAGGATAAAATACTTCATAGATGAGGAGTTGTCTGTGGGGGATTATGTCCTGTCAGGTGGGGAACTGGCGGCGATGTGCGTGATTGATTCTATTGTCAGACTTTTGCCGGATGTGGTGGGGAACCCCTCCTCTACAGTTGAAGAGTCCTTCAGCGAGGGGCTCCTTGAATATCCCCAGTACACTAGACCGAGGGAGTTTATGGGGTATAAGGTACCTGATATCCTCTTTTCGGGGAATCACAACAATATAAAACGGTGGCGGAGATTTATGTCCCTTATGAGGACAAAGAGACTGAGACCTGATTTGTTTGAAAGATTTTCCTTGACTGATGAGGATAAAAAAATTATATCGCAATTGGAGGCGAGTTATGAAGACAGTTAAATCAGTAATGAATCTAATTGAGAAGAGACAGGTAAGAGAGGATATCCCTGACATCAGGCCCGGTGATACTGTGAGAGTCCATCAGAAGATCTACGAGGGTGAGAAGGAGAGGATTCAGGTCTTCGAGGGTATTGTAATCAAGAGGAAGAGGGCCCACAACAGGAGTTCTATCACTGTCAGGAAGATCTCTTATGGAGTTGGTGTAGAGAAGATATTCTTTGTGAATGCACCTACTATTGAGAAGATTGAGATAGTTCAGAGAGGTAAGGTGAGGAGATCTCGACTCTACTATCTAAAGGAACTGAAGGGAAAGGCTGCCAGGATAGAAGAAGATAAATGAGGTTCATCCCTTGCCAGATGTTCCTCTCTCAAGCCTAAAAATAGAGGATATCCTTAGAAGAGAGGGGTATAATATTATTGTGGGGGTGGATGAGGTTGGGAGGGGTCCCCTTGCTGGACCTGTGGTAGCCTGTGCCCTTATACTTCCCCCGGATCACAATATCTGTGGAATAAAAGACTCCAAGGCCCTATCAGAGAAGGAGAGAGAGGAACTGGCATCCGAGATAAGGAAGAGGGCTTTAGCCTGTGTGATAGCACAGACGGGGAATAGACAGATAGACAGGCTCAATATAAGAAGGGCTACACTGCTGACTATGAAAAGGGCTGTTATGAATCTCATAAAGAGGCTCAATACAACGCCCGATATAGTGCTTGTGGATGGAAAGGATAGCCTGTCCCTACCCGTTGAGTGCAGGGCGATTGTGAAAGGGGATATGCTCTCGGAGAATATCGGGGCGGCCTCTATTGTGGCGAAGGTATATAGAGACAATCTGATGAAGAGGCTGGACAAAAGATTCCCGCAATATGGATTCGCCATTCACAAAGGGTATGGTACCAGAAGTCATTATGAGGCCATAAAGAGATTCGGGGTTTGTGAGATCCACAGGAGGAGTTTCAGGCTGTATTGATGGGGAACAGGTTTGAAAAGGGGTATTCGGGTGGGTATGGAGAGGAACTGGTGGTGAAGTATCTCATTGAGAAGGGTTACAGGATTATAGAGAGAAATTACAGATGCCCGCTCGGGGAGATAGATATAATTGCTCAGAGGGATGAATATATCTGCTTTGTAGAGGTGAGGTCTCGCACAAGTAGTGACTATGGAGAACCTTATGAGACAATAACATATCCAAAACAGAGGAAGATATGCAGGACTGCGAAGTACTTCATCTCTCAACACCCCGAGTATTATAATAAATATTCCTTTAGATTTGATGTTGGTTCTGTCATCTTTGTAGGGAATACAGATTATACAATAGAGTATATCGTTGGTGCATTTGAAATGATTGAGTAAATATAGTTGATTTTTCGCCCAAGTTAATTATATTATTATAACAACTGATGGAGGTTTGTATCTATGACTGATAGAAGATTGGTTGTATTTTTTATTTGTCTATTTATCCCTCTGCCTCTCTTTGCGGGTTCTGTATTCTTAAATGGTGTGAACATAGATGGAGTAAGGGATCAGGAGTTCAAGTCTGTAAATGTCAAAATAGATAAGGATGGGAATATCTATATCTCTGCACCCCAGTATATAGTGAAGACATCTGAGAGTGCACCACAAAAACCCGCGGCCCCTTCTCAGGCAAAGTCGTATTTTATGGTTACCCAGATCTCAAAGGATGGAAGGGGGGGATATGATATAGACCTCTTTATAAATGGAACATGGATAAAGAAGATCACCAATAAGGATGAGCAGATAGTGATGGATCTAACTAAGTATATGAATAACGGAAAGAATACGATTCGTCTTACAGGTGTCAAGGCCAAGGATGAGGCGGCAAACCCGCAGTCTGCAGGTTTTACGGAGGTTATCATAGGTGAGGGGACGGCGGGTAAGAGTAATGTGGTGATAGATAAGCCACTGGTGGATTATAAATTTATGGCAAAGGATGCAAACCCAATAATTAAGGACTTCGAGATAGAGGCGGTTGTTAAGTAATGTATCAATACACACCTGACAGAGAGGTCTGGGGACTCAGGCCAGAGGACATTATTACGGTGTATCTCAGTTCCAACAGGGTGCAGGTCTCAAGGTATAGTGGTGGTGTGGCTGAGGGTAGTGCGTATATATGCGGGTACAAGAATATAAGGGATTCATTCTCAATGTTTGTAATGATCTACTATCCCGCTGTAAAAGACTGTGACTTTTATTTCTGGGATAGAGAGGATATAGAGCTCGATACCTATTCTGAGGCCGAAGAGGAGGCTATGGTTTTCTGTGAGAATATGGGTTTTATAATGAACGATACCCATTTCAGGATGTGTTCTCCAGAGGAGAAGAGGATTATTTTGCAGGAATGTCCTTTTGCATACAGGGATATAAATGAGTTTGCTGCCTTCTTTGGGAGGAGGGTAGCGGTATCCAGAGAGATGAAAAGACCAGTAAGCGAGGTGTCTGATGAAAACAAGAAGGCCCTTCAACAAACAAAGAACAGGACAAGACCGTTTACTGCCGAGATTTCTTCAGATGCCTTTACTCGCAAGCTTGCCCGTCTTCTCTCTGCTTTTTAGCCTGTTGATCTATGGGTGCCCCGCATCTTCCCAGAGGGATATAAAGAACTCCAGAATTGCCTATGATCTCGGGTGTGATTATCTGAGCAAGAATCAGGGCAGGGCGGCGTTCGAACAGTATGTAAAGGCTGTGGAACTCGACCCGGAGTTTGCAGATGGCCATAATGCCCTTGGGCTTGCCTACTTTGGTATGAAAGAATATGATAAGGCTATAAAGCACATAAAGACGGCGATTAAGTTGAATCCCAATGTGCCGGATTATTATAATAATCTTGGGAGAGTGTATACTGAAATGGGGAGGTATAATGAGGCGATTGAGAATTTTAAGAAGGCGATAAGCTTTCTCGTATATGCCACACCTCACTTTGCCCACGCAAATTTGGGCTGGGCTTACTATAAGAATGGTCAGATAGATGAGGCATTCAAGGAGCTGAATGTGGCGATAGAGATGTCCCCTAATTTCTGCCTTGCCTACAGGATGCTGGGGATAATTTATATGGAGATGAGTCAGCCTATTGATGCCCTGCGAAATTTCAATAAGTACAGGGAGTTCTGTCCCGAGGAGCCAGAGCCTTATTATATGATTGCGGAGATCAAGAACAGGTTCAAGCTCGCGCCGCTGGATGAGATTATAACTGATTATAACAAGTCCCTTGAGAAAAGGCAGACTTATTGTCCGTCGATAAAGGCGCTCGGGAGTTTGTATTATAAAAACAAGAACAATCAACTCGCCCTCTCGAATTATGAGAACTTTATCAGCGCCTGCGGAGATGACCCTGAGGTTTACTTAAATGTCGCAGACCTGTATTACAAGAGTGGAGACAGGAATAAGGCAAGAGTATATCTGATTTCTTGCATTGATAAATGGAAGAATTCGGGGTATGCAGAGAATTGTAGAAAGATTCTTGAATCAATTGCTCAATGATAGATTTGCAGGATGAAAGTCTGAAGGAACACAGTGTGGATATAAGGGGGGAGCAGTGTCCGCGTACATTTGTGAAGGCGAAGATTGCCCTCGAAGAGATTGGAGTAGGTGATATTCTCAATATTCTTCTGGATAATACGACTGCCCTCGAGAACCTCCCCCGTGCCTTTATGTATCAGGGACAGGAATACCTTGGGACCAGAAAGGTGAGTGATACGGAGTGGGTGATCAGGATAAGAAGAAAGAGATGAGGGTATGAAGTTTACTGACGATCAGATAGAGCGATATTCGAGGCACATAATCCTGAGTGAGATTGGGGGTGAAGGACAGGCGAGACTATTTAATTCTAAGGTGCTTGTGATTGGTGCGGGTGGGCTTGGTTCCCCTCTTCTTTATTATCTGGTGGGATCAGGTGTGGGAAGGGTAGGGATAGTGGAGGGTGATCAGGTTGAACTGAGTAATCTCCCAAGACAGATTCTGTATAATACCGGGGATGTGGGGAAAAAGAAGGTGCTTGTGGCAAGGGAGAGGCTTTCTGAGTTGAATCCAGATGTGAGTATTGATGTGTATGATATGAGGCTCTCTAAGGAGAACTGCAGGGGGGTAATTGAGGGCTATGACCTGATAATAGATTGTACTGACAATTTTGAGAGCAGGTTTTTGATCAATAGTCTGGCTGTAAGGTCAAATAAGCCCCTTTTGAGCGGGGCTGTTGTAAGATTCGAGGGGAATGTGATGCTTGTAATACCCCGCAAGACCTTCTGCTATAATTGTGTATTTGACAGGTATGAAGGTGAGCATCAGCAGATTACCTGCCTCAACTCAGGAGTACTCTCGAGCGTTGTGGGAACCGTAGCAACCATTATGGCGAGTGAGGCAATCAAATACCTTCTTGGGCTCGAGACTATAGAAAATTACCTCCTGCAGTATAACGCCCGTACACAGGATGTTCGAAAGATCTATATCAGGAGAAACCCTTACTGTGAAACCTGTGCCTGATGTCTATCCCTGATATATCTCAAAGTAGGACTGTGGGTGGGCACACGCCGGGCAGTGCTCCGGTGCCGAATCTCCCTCGTGGATGTAACCACAGTTGCGGCATCTCCATTTGACAGGTTTATCTGCCTTGAAGACTGTTTTGTTTTCTACTCTATTGAGTAAGTCTCTATACCTCTCCTCGTGTCCCTTCTCAGCGACTGAGACGAACCTGAAGACGGCGGCTATCTCCTTAAATCCCTCTTCATCGGCTATCTTTGCAAACTCCGGGTACATCACTGAGTGTTCGTACTTCTCCCCCTCAGCGGCGTGAAGTAGATTTTCGGCTGTGGTCCCTATTTTGCCAGCCGGGAATTTAGCCGTTATTTCCACCTCTCCGCCCTCTAAGAATTTATAGAATCTCTTTGCGTGCTCCTTTTCGTTATCAGCTGTGTCAAGGAATATTGCCGCTATCTGTTCATACCCCTCCTTTTTTGCCACAGATGCATAGTATGTATACCTGTTCCTCGCCTGAGACTCACCGGCAAATGCAGTGAGCAGGTTCTTTTCGGTTCTTGTTCCCTTCAAAGACTTCATATACACCTCCCTCATAAAAACGAGTCTTCAATTTATTGTTAACTTGCAGGGATGTCAAGATTAATATTTTGATAGATCTGATAGAGATATTTCTTGACAAAGGTAAACACCTTATATACAAATACCTCAATGATTGGGATAAAGATATTATTAGGAGATAGGGAATTAGGGAGTCACACCATTGAGAAGGATACGGTCCTCATTGGGAGGGCCCCTGAAGTAGATATTTGTATCCCTAACCTCTCTGTATCCAGAAGACACGGGAGGATATTTAAGAAGAATGGGAAGTGGTTTTATGAGGACCTCTGTTCTACCAATGGGACCTATCAGGGGGTATCAAAGGTCAGTCTGTGTCAGCTGTCAAGCGGTACTGAACTGGTCATAGGCAGGTGTCGCCTTATATTCTCTGAGTCTATGGATAAGAGTGGGGGTAGTAAGTCTCCTTATGCAATTGACATCAGGAAGATACTCGAAGAAGAAGAGGGTGAGCACTTAAAGAGCCAGATAGATAGTACTATAAAATTCGATAAGACTGCTGTAATAAAGATACAGCCCAGACATAATGGGAATGGTGATAAAAAGTGTAGGGCAGTCGCCTATCTGGAATGCTCTGATACAAAAGATAAGGTAGATATAGAGGAGGGGGAGATATTCATTGGAAAGGATGAGGGGTGCAGGGTCAGGATAAATGGACTTCTCATTGGCTCGAGACACGCAAAGATCTCATATGATGGTCAGAATATTATCATTACAGCCCTCAAGTCATTTCCCGCCGTATCTGTTAATGGGGTAAAGATTACTGAGCGAGTATTGAAAAGTGATGACTATATTGATATCGGCTCATACAGATTCAGGATAAGATTTTATAAATAATTATTCGGACTCTTCATTCTTTTCATCAAGGCTATCCTTCTTCTCTTCGAGGATTGTATCCTTATCCAGTTTTATATTCGCTGGTCTTGCCTCATCGGATTTCTGCTCCTTACTCTCTTTTACCTCAGGCATCTCGCTCTTTGCCCCCTTGCCGAACTCCGTAAGTTCTATCTCCAGTTCAGGGGATTTGAGTTTTGCCATACCAAAGATGGGGACCTCTTTTGACATCCAGACTGTAAATGGCAGTTTATCAACCCTGAAGTCGTATACAATTGTGTTTACAGTCTTTATGGCTACTTTCATAGGCTCCTTTGCCTTCTTGACCTTTGCATTCTTAGGTATCTCGGTCCCAATACTTTTGGGTATTTTAGCAATGTCCTCCTGCTTCATTACTACAGGGTTTCTCTTCCCTATTCGAGATATCATCTTCTTTATGTTTGCGGGGTCCCTGGGGTCTCCCGAGACGAGCATCTTTGTCAGAAGTCCGTGACCACTGCTCTCCAGCCTTGAAAATATCTCTATCCAGTAACATCGCTGGGGTTTCTTCTTCTTATCTCCATTCTCACCACAGGTCTCTTCTCCTACTATAGACAATTTGATTATTTGTACAGAATCAGAATCCAGTTCGTGGACTCTATACTCCACATACTCCCCGATAATAGGTTTGAACTCACCAAATATGGTAGGCATCTGAATAATACCAATCGGCCCTACCTGCGAATAAAGATTAAACAGGAGATAAAACAAAATACTGTTCATAAATCACTCCTTTAATCAATGGATATGATCCTTAAAAGTTTTATTCCAAAGGATATATTCCCTTTTAATCCTTCTATCTCGATGTCCTTTTTTAAGAGAGACTTCAGCAGTTCAAAGCCATTGCGATTGAGAAGGGATGGAAAACCCAAAAATAACCTTGTGTTGCTCAGACTTATTATACTATCCGATGAACCCTTTATGTGAAATCCTGTCCTGCTTTCACCCTTTTTAATGAGTAACCTCCCCTTCATAAATGATAGCAGGATCGAGACCTCAGCATCCTTTGCCGTTATCAGGACCTCACCTTTTAAGGAGGTGAATATCTGTCTCTTTTTCTCGTTCTGGATACAGTTCTCCTTTATCAGGTTGCCTATAAGTTCTGCAAGTCCAATCTCTTTTGCATTATCATCAATTACTATTTCAATCTCATCATTCATACCATATCCAGCACATCAGGACATCATACTAACACAAAATACCTCCACTTCACAACAAGAAAAATTCAAGATTTGTAAATATTCAGTTACTGGAGGCAAGCATCGCTGTTTGTAAATTTTGTAGATTTTAGGGATTCGGCAAAATAAGGGGTGTAGTAATAGTTCATTTCTAACTTTTTCACATTCGTTATCTGTGTTAAAAGATCGGATTAGAATTCAAATACTCGACGCTGATATATGTATTCTCATCAACAATAAGAGAATGAAAAGCCGCAGGAGATGGATTTTTTCATTAAGATGAAGGCTTCAGGAGTAATTTTAAGATATCTTTATATGGATGGCGGAGAGGCAGGGATTCGAACCCTGGATACGGACTTTCGACCGTATAACGGTTTAGCAAACCGCCGCCTTCGGCCACTCGGCCACCTCTCCATATCATTGGCGGAGAGAGAGAGATTCGAACTCTCGAGGGCAACTAAGTGCCCTGCCGGTTTTCAAGACCGGTGCTTTCGACCACTCAGCCATCTCTCCTCACAAAGGGTCTTCATATTAGATTATTTTTGAGTAATTTCAAGCAAAAAATGAGGACCCTCCCCCCATTGTGGGTCCTCGTTCTCATTAGAAACCAGCTCTTTTATTCCTACCATTTTTGTCTGCTGCCTCTTTCTGTAACTCGTCTTTTAAGGCGTCTATAAAACTCTTTGTGTCCACCGCCTCATTTTTGATAATCGATATATACATCCTGAGCCAGACATTTTTCAGATTCCCTCCATTAAATTCCACTCGGGCTATCTCTTCGATATCAAATTTGGATAGATACTTCTCAGGGATGAATCTTTTGAGTAGGATTAGCCTACCTTTATAATCTGGATTTTCAAATTTAACGAAGAAGGGAATCCTCCTGTTGATAGCCTTATCTTTGATTGTCTCATAATTAGTGGAGAGTATTAGAATCCCGTTAAATTGCTCCATCTCTTTGAGAAATGTGTTTATGAATGAGAATTCCCAGGTTCTGTACCGCGCATCCCTCGACATAATAAGGGCATCACACTCATCTACAAAAAGGATAGCATTATTCTTTTTTGCCATCTCGAAGTATCTTGTTATATGCTTTTCAGTCTCTCCAACAAATTTGTCAAATAGATTACTGAAATTCAGCGTAATAAGCCCTCTGCCGGTCTCTCTGGCTATAGCCCTGACACAGAAGGTCTTCCCTGTCCCCGGTGGACCATAAAAGAGAGCCTTAATACCCTTACCATAAGTGTAATAGCAGGGGAGATTTTCATATATCTTCTCAGTATTGTTTATCGCATATAAGAGAAGATCTACCTGAGCCTTTACAGAGTCGTTCAGCACAAGGTCAGACAATCTCTCCTCAATTCTCGTTTCAACTGAGATGAAGTCCCCATCCTCATTCTCTTCCTCATTTCTTGTCAGTTCGTCCTCTTCTATGCCCCCTGATACTCGTATTGAAATATCTTTCAACATATCGAGGTCTATCTCTTTGTTGAGGAGTTTTGATTCTCTTCTGGCAACCTGAGCAATGAGTTCGATACCACTGAGGGAGAGCCCATCTTCAGGGATACAACCGTCGATATCCTCTGCTTTCAGATTATTAAGATCCAAAAGTCTTATAAGGAGTCTCTTCTGTATCTCTCTTGAGATCTTTGAGACCTTCAATATCCTGTAGTTGTACTTGAGTATATCGGATTTACTTAGTCCCTCAGGTTCTCTCAGGTAGGATGTAATGATTACAGGCATATCCGACCTTTTGATGAGCCTGTTGAGTCTCTCTAAGCCCCAATGCAGCCCATTAAAATCGTTAGATTTATGCATATCCATTCGCAGGATATGACCTGAGAGCCAGCCCATCAACATATTTGTTTCGTTAATGCTAACCTTCTTTTTCTTCCTGTTAGATAATATAAAGGGGAAGAAGTCGTCACTTCTTGTGTCACTTATGAAGATACTCCTTTTGCACTCATAGGCTACTATTAAGGATATTATCTCTATCAACCTTCTGTCCTCTCCGCAGAGTAGAACTTTTAATGGCGGGATATCGCTCTTGTCCTGTACACTTAAGTACCTTCTCACATCATCAATCATCTCCAAAACTTCTCTATCCTCCATTATGAGATCACCATAAATATAATAGACCTGTTGTATCTCTTTCATCTGTATAACCTTGCTGGATGCCTCATCTGAGTTCTTAAAATATCCGAGCAGGTTTATAATAGGTTCTGATAGCTTTATAAAAAGTTGATCCCCTTTGAGTTTGACATTATTTGGATATTGCAGTTCGATCAGATTGTACTCTATAAGTCTTGAAATATAAGATTCGAGGTTTTTGCTGGTAATCTCCGGATAGACCAGCCCCAATATATCCTTCAAAAGACAGTAATCTTCCAGTGTTTTATGTTCGATAATTATTCTGTCTTCATCCTCATCATATTCGGAATTCAAGGATTGCGAAACAAAGGACTCGTGCATACAGTTGGATAATAGTATGGCTGAAAAGATTGCGATATCTTCAAAGGGCAGGTCGACTCTCCGCAGAATATTCAAAAATATGGAATCACTCTCGGTGCTGCGGTTATTGATAATGTCCAGCACCTTTTTGCGTATATAGTCGCATCTTTCAAAGGACTCTTCTGTCCCATTCCCCGATTTTATGCTGTGTAGTTCCCTTAAATATGTGTCGATTAGCATTAAAAACCCGATATCATCGTGTACCTCCTTTGTGATATCAAAGTTCTGATCGGGCTTGAAAGAGAGGTTTGGGTTCTTTGTGGGTCTTCTAATTCTCATAATCATACCTCCTTAAAAAAATTACCCCCCATATATAATATATATGTGGACAAACCTTATGATCTTCATCATCTTTACCTCTCCCAATTATTATATGGGAAAAGTCGAACTCAAACTGTGTCCGAAAGTTAATAAATATAAAATTTATCCGCTCTATCTCCCCTATCCTATATATATTTCCTGACAATTTTGATATATTTGTAGTGTATATGACATACATTACATTAGTGGTTGGAATAATTCTATCTGGTTCATATACTCTCCTATAAATAAGGGTGTTTTTGTGTATAAAGAATACGGGCAGGCACCCGCCCCTTCTTAGCAAAAATATGCTTAATATCAATGTATTAGATAAGGATTTGGCTATTGACAAACCTTTCCTATCTAACTGGCACCAGGGGATATTCATATAAAGCCTCCGGTTTTCTCAATCTCAATAATATAAGGATTGAAACATTTTACGAAATTATCAGGCTCGGGGAATTACCAGGGAATTACCTTTGACTCCATTATATAATAATTCAAAGTTAATGGTACAAACCGTGTACTAACTTAAATTTTTTTGATTTTGTATGTATATTGTGATATCACCAATAAGTATGAAAAGGGATGATATAGATTTGAAGAATACATTAAAGCCTGCGCTGCTTCTTGTGTGGTTGATTAAACATCGCAAATTGCTAAAAAAGGATATTCTTACAAATCTTGGGATAAAGCCAAGAACCCTTAAAAAATATGTGATTGAATTGAACAAGCTCCTGAGGTCGGGTAAGATTGAGATTTATGATGTAAAGAAGAGAGATGAGATAGATGGCAATTGCAATGAAAATGGGGTTAGACCCTCGATAAAAGAAGTTAAGAATGACAGAATTACATATCTCGAATTAGTAGATTTTAAGGGGGAGTATGCCCTCGATTATATGAATGAAATAGTGATGTTGCATCTGTTGAAGTCCATATTCTCTCATATGAAAATTAAGTATTATAACCATATAACTACCAGCATTTATGATAATCTGCTCAATAGCTTAAAAAGCAAGGTAGATATTAAACTTCAATTAAATGAACTAAATAATCTCTTTTATTATCATCCCTATGCTCCTAAAGACTACTCTTCGAGTGAAGACATAGTGAGGACAATTATACAATGTATCCTGAATAGGAGGAAGATGGAGGTCAAATACCAAGCCTTATCCTCCAGAACGGATAACCCCAAACCCTTTATTCTCAAGCCATATTCTCTCGTTGTTCATCAAAATGTCCTTTACCTTCTGGGTGAGGATGAGAATAACAATATCAAGACCTATTCTATTGATAGGTTCAAATCGGTCAGGAGATTGTCAGATGAGTTTCACATACGTCCTAACTTCAATCCTACAATGCACTTAAATGACTATATCGGGATTATAGGTGATGGAGAAAGGTGTAAGTTTGAGATAATTTTCAGGGATAACCCAGCCCTTCATAAAATCTTGCGAGAACGGATGTGGTTCAGGGATC